>Ga0209227_1000106_pt1 | contig 68566 bp, 61 predicted proteins | sample YNPBryantNP2012_FD_185815 | JGI IMG/M metagenome (GOLD analysis project Ga0209227, IMG submission 185815) | Anoxygenic and chlorotrophic microbial mat microbial communities from Yellowstone National Park, USA - YNP Bryant NP 2012 (SPAdes)... ...
CTGGTGCCAATTGGCCAAGGAATCAGCCATTCCAGAATTAAAAAAATTTGTGAGAATGCTGCTGCGCTATGCTTATGGCATCATCCATCATTGTCGTTACCCGATCAGCACAGCTCGGCTAGAAGGGATCAATAATAAAATTAAAGTCTTGAAACGGCGAGCTTATGGTTATCACGATTTTGAATATTTTAAACTGAAAATTATGCAAGCTACCGTCAACTAATTTTTAGAAGAACCCAAATTATTAAGGCTCTTTACCACCTGTCCCAAAGCAATTTTTGCATCCGTCACGCTGCCATCAGCCACGGTGCGAGCGTTCAGGCTGTAAGGTGAAGCGGTGAGTTGAATCCGCGGTGAAAGCTCCGGCCCCTGGTTGATCGAGATGCCGACCCAATAGGTCTTGTCAAACGGCAGATTCAGCGGATTAACGCTTCCCAGGATAACATCGACCATGCCATTAGTGATCGTCTTCGATTGACTTTCAGACCAGAGAGCCGTTCCCCCAATAGCAGCATCGTAAAGTTTAAAACCAAGATTATAATTTCCATCGGGAACAGGATTCCCGCTGGCATCGGTTAATACCCCCTGATAGCTGATGGTTTGTGGAATTTGAGCATAAAGAAAAGAAGCGAGAATGAAGGTGAGCAACAAACCGAAGGTCATCGAGCATTTCATGTGAGTGTCCTCCAATTTTTATGGTTAATAATTTTAACGATTCCACTCAAAAGTGGAAATTCTTTTGCCGGTTTATGGAGCTGCTGAAGAGATTTGATTCGATTTCAGCGGGGTGTCCTCCTTCTCGAAATTAATTTTAAAATTCTGCTAAATGAAAAAATTTCCAATCATGTCATTCCGAATCCCGAGGGCTCAGGATGGGCAATTTTCAAATCTCAAATGAATATACTGTTAACAGATTTATCGCTTCGCTCGAAATGACATTTTTTCTATTTTGCCACCTCTATAAAATTTATTTGATGGCTTGAACCTAACAACAATCAGCCTGCCTTTCTAATGATAGTGATAAAAATCTAAAAACATTTCAAAAATTGCTATCTTATAATTCATTTTTCACAATATTTGTGTTAGATAATTTTTACATTTTTCATCAGTCAACCAACTCAAAACAAAATATTTATGAAGTTATATTTTTTGCTCATCTTGTTTTTTTGATAAATATGAAATGGATCAAAATAAACCAGGGAATATGATGCGCAGGCTATGAAAAAACATGTATAGGATGGAGGTTAATGATGGATTCAAACGGATTAGCGCTAGGAAGATCCAACCAAGAGACATTAAATAGGTCAACGAAAAGATCACTGGATTTATTCGAATTAATCTTTCAAAATAATGATTTAATTTCGATCGTCTATGTCATTCATTCACTGTCCACTGGACAGCCCCATGTCCCTGGGACCTGCTTTGATGTTGGTTTCGACCTTCATGGTTCTACATCCTCTTGGGTGCGTATGAATTTTATTATATGAAAGTGGGGGCAATAGACCCTTCCAATAGTTTAAAACTTTCGGAAGGGTGTTCTTTTTGTCTTGTATGACCATCAATAGTGGTAAGACAAAAAAATATTTCTGAAGAATATCAGCGGAATAAAACAGAATAAGGGAAATTTCGTTGATGTTTCGTGGGATTAGCGTGGCATACGCTTTCAAAGATTTTTAACTTTTGAAAAAGAGGCATATTATTTTCGGCTAACAGAAAAGAAATAGCGATGTATTACTTCAGTTTTTCCCGTTGCAGTGATGCCACTGAGGGTCACGATATAGTCATTCATATTCAAAGCAATTGCGGGTAAATTGAGAGTCAGGGTTTGTCCCCAGGCTTGCGGGTGCGACATCAGACTACGTCGGCTCCAGACCTCATTACCTTCGACTGTTTTTACCACAACCTGATAGCTTTGGTACGCAGGCTCTGCTTCAATCAATAAATCGAATCTCACCGAAGGAAGATTAGCAGGAATGACCAATCGTCGTTGACTTTCTGCATCTCGCAAGATGCCTGGCTCCAGGACAAACGCCAACATGGGTGTCGGCTGGGATTGCTTTTGAACGATTAACTTCTCAAGGTTTAAGCGCTGTTGCTTTTCCTGCTCAAATTTTGCGGAAAACTCATTGGCTAAACGAGTTTGTTGTTGAAGCTGCTGGCGTAGCTTATCAGCCTCCTGAGCCAATTCGTGTTGGGACGTTTCCAGGGTCACAATTTTTTGTTGAAAGTTCTGGAACTGGCGACCGACCCAGACGCTGCCGAGCACGAGGCAAACCAAAACCGTGGCATAAGCCAATCCAATAGCTATTTTTTGTTTAAAGATGCTGGCCCAAAAGTGCTGGCAAAAATCAGCAAATCTCTGAAATAGGGTGAGTTTTGCAGGAGAAACTCTGAACTTTTCCTCATTGACAACGCGTTTCAGCGCTTGAATGTTGGCTACTTTCTGCTGCCATCTGGTATTGGGCAACAAACATTCGTCGAATCGTTTTCGCTCTCGCCTCGTCAATTCGCCGCTAACATAAGCTTCGACTAATTCGTCTTCAGCAGCAAGCATATTTTCAAAATATTCGTCGTCGGCAAAATAGCGTTCTTCGATCTCATTCTGTTCTTGTTCGCTTACGATGCCAAGTAAATACGGTCTCAATTTCATTCGTTGGTTCATCCCGTCAAATATTAAATAAAAATTGTTTAGCAGAATAATTTACAGCAGAATGATGAAAAAAGATCTTTAAGCTCTTTTAAAGGCCTTTCAAAATGCGTCGGATTTCTTAATAATTCTGCTATCAATAATCCTGCCACAGTTAATTCTGTGAGGAGAAATGTGACCGTCACCTTTCTGCTGAAATAGGGAAGCATTCCTAAACTATTAAAGTTTAGGAATACTTTAATTGTCCGCATAATTAGTGGCAAAATTTCAAATCTATTTCATCATTATTCAGAATTTTTTTTCATACACTTTTCGATACATGATTCCAGCTCATCCCGAATGCGATGGGTGCGGATCCGTAGGGCGTTTTCGCTGAGCCGCAGCCATTGAGCCAGTCGCTGGCGATTATCGATCTTGGCCCGTCGTTCGCCCTGATAGTAGCCAGTAAGGATCAGTCGTTTCTCTTCGGGGAGCGCCTGCAGACAGCGCCTTATGCAACTCAAGCGCTTTTGCCACTGCTCCTCACCAAACTGATCCTCTTCAATTTCTTCAGGATCAGTAGCAGGAATCTGAGATGACGGGAGTTCATCAAGTGAATAGCATTTTATTTTCTGGACTTTCAAATATTCGAGCAGCACATTTCTAGCGACGCCGAGAAAATAGAGATATTGATTTTGGGTTTGAATCTCTTCGCCTTGTGAGAGTTTGGCAGCGACCCGGTCCATCGTCTGATCGGTACATTCCTCTGCAGCAAAACAGCCTCGCCATTCAAAAAACTTGAGCAGTTTTTGACGAATGTTTTCGTACCTTTGTCCCGCGTCGTGTTTATTGGGACTCAGCCAGCCGAGGAGCGTGTCGAAATCTTTTTTTTGAAGGTCCTGCATTTTCCCCATCAAATTAATTCATTTCAGTTTTACAGCCACAGTACTGGTAATATTTCTGATCATGTCACCTAATGGTTCGTAATACCAGCGAGTTTACGATATTATTTCCATTGACATTCACTACAGAAGCGGACGTGTCTTTGACGCATTCACAATTTTCAATTATCAATTTTCAATTCTCAATTAATTGTCAATTGTTAATGGTGAATTGATAATTATAAATGAAAAATAATCCAATTGGATGCGGGTCGAATTGAAGCTTACCTCCAATCCCCCTGCAACACAAACGCCGCCCAATAATAGGGCGATTGCCAGCGCTTCTCATTCATGATCGAAATTTGCGCCTTTCGCAGCGCGGCCGCAGCAGGCAATTGCTCTTCTCCTAACAGATATTGATAAAACCGTTTCATCAATTCCGATGTGGCTTCATCATCCACTTTCCACAGGCTAGCTACGATTCGTGGCGCGCCAGCATACATGAATCCTCTGGTGAGACCGATCAGCCCTTCGCCTTTCACCTCTTTGCCCAGCGCGGTCTGACAGGCGCTGAGTACCACCAGATCCGCATTGAGCCGTAATTGATAGATGTCGTGTAATCTCAAAAAACCATTCTGCGCCTGTCCCTGGCGATCGTACAGCGATAGTACCAGACCCGACAACTCGGGATGCATATTGTTCAGAATGCCGTGAGTGGCAAAATGAATGATCTTAAACTTTGCCAGGTCGGGAGAACTGGCCTGGGAATAGTTGGCATCAAAATCTAAATAGCAGCTGCAATTCTCACGGCCCGCCAATGAGATAATATCATTCGCCTCCTGGCGACTGAACGGTAAACGACATAGATCCAAGTGCGTCCCCACACCTGATTTTTGCAGCGCTTTATCCAGATGTACATGGGCGATCGGTTCAGAACTATCCGGTGCGGTTGATTTTGGTAATGAGAAACGTGGGTCTTGAGCGGAAAAAACTGGGTCGGCAAACAGGGCGATGAGCTTTTTGGGGCATTCTGGCCGTAACCGCTCCTGCCGAATCAGCGGCAACGATGAGGCCGAGGGCACGCTGAGAACCTGAAAATGATTTACCAGCGAATCATATTTTGGAGCATCTGGCTTATTCGACTTTGGCAGCGGCAATGTTGCAAATGGAATATATTGTAGGAGCCCATCGCTGACAAAGGCCAGTCGTGGCTTATTCAAATGGGACATCAGCGGCGATAAAATCAGCTCGCTCAGATCGGACAACGCCTTATCAAGCTGTTTGTCCAAATCCTGGAGCCGCTCCCGTCGTTGAGCCGCCGACTCATCTTTGAGCGTTACATTCCGAGCCGTCAGCCGTTCATAAACCTGTCGCGCGGTGGAGTCTATCTTTGTACCAGGTGTCAATTCAAAACACTTTAGATCGTCAGCAGTGATCACCCAGGCAAAGGATCGCTCCTCGATCAGCGCATATTCGATCAGTGCGGTGCTATCATCCAATACCTCGAGCTGAATTTTTTCAACGGGCAAGGCTTCCGCTTTCTCGATGGCGGCTAAGCGTGGTTGTTGCTGGCGAATGCGAGCCTCCAGGTTTTCATGTTTGATCAACAGCGTTCTAATTTCAGCATCCAGGGATTTTAATCTTTCGGCGTCGGCTTCCCCTCTCAGCAGCCGATGCCGCTGTTGGGCTTTGGCATTGAGCTCCTGCCTGATGCGGCGTTCACGCTCCAATAGCGCAGGGTCCAAATCGGCTCGCAGATCGACTTGGCTTTCGTTCAACATCTCGAGTAAACTCTGACCCCGCGACCGCTCGCTGACCAGAAATGCCAGTCGATCATAGACCGCGTCAGGTTGCTGCCGATGTTGTTCCATGAATAGCAGCAATAGTTCATCGAAGCAGCTATGAATCGAGGCAAAATAGGAGGCGCGCATATTCTGGCTCAACACGCTGCGGCGCAAGGAATCGGCCAATTGAATGGATTTTTCGAGATGTTCTCTGGCCAGCTTTGTTTGTCCAGCCCGACGCTCCTGCTTTCCTAAAGCAAAATAGGTTCTTTGAAACAACTTTGGATCTCGAAGCGTGTGTGCAATAGCCAACGCCTGTTGGTGATATTCAATAGATTTATCAATATCACCAATTCTGGCATAGAGATTACCTATTTTATTAAGAACTCCAGCAGTGCCCTCACGATCATTGATTTCTCTGTGCATCATCAATGATTCGTTTAATAGGTCAAGAGCTTTTTTCGTGCTGTCCATTTTTATATAGACGAGAGCCATATTGGACAGATTTGCTCCAACACCGATGCGAGCACTAATCTGTTGGCAAATATCGAGAGACATCTTATAATTGCGCAATGCCGTTTCATTATCACCCATCTCTTGTTTGATATCGCCCATCATTTTTATGGAGCAAGCCTGTAGCAAGGGGTTACCAATTTTTTTGCTGATATCTAAACTTTGTTGATAATAGTCAAGCGCTGGTTCATGCTGGTCAAACTTAAAATGAATTAAACCAATTTGTCCCAACACAATCGCTTCCCAGTAATGTTGGCCGACTTTTCGAAAAATTCCCAGAGCCTCATGGTAATAATCGAGCGCCTTTTGATTTTCACCAAGGTGATGATAAGCTTCTGCCAAAGTTTGTAACGACCTGGCGATCGATTCTTCATCACCGAGTTCCTTTCTTATCTCTAAAGATTGCTGCACATATTCAATGGCCTTTAAATAATCGTCTAACTCGGTGTAAATCTGACCAGTGGTTTCCAAAATATCGGGTTCAAGCTTTTTATTATTTATTTGTCGGCTAAAGGTTAGAGCCTGTTGGAGGAAATCAAGGGTTTCGAACGCTTCGTTTTTGCTCATCATGGTCACACCGATTTTATGCAAGGCGGTGGCTTCCCCGTTTACGTCCTTGTGTTCTCGGCTATAGCGAAGCGCCTTGTGGTAATAGAGCTGCATCCCGTGATAGTCACTGGCCTTAAAGCACACTTCACCCAGTCGGTGAAGTGTGCTAATAATCTTTTCATAGTCACCCAAATTCTGGTACAATATGAGCGCTTCATTATATTTTTGTTTTGCCATTTGCAGCGGTTCAGCGTTGCCTTTTTTTTCTAATTTTTCTGCTTCAACAAATAAGCTCTCTGCAGCTGTGCGGTTATGGTCATGTAATGAAGCCAGGGTTAAATCGTGTGTTGTGGTCGAATAAGATTTTTTGGCGGGTAATTCTGGTTCCGTTGTTGCAGGATTTTTCATGATTTGTTGAGGTTGATGTTGTGAAGTGTATGGTTGACTTCCACCAGCTCGGGGGATTGAAAGAAGAATTGAAAAACAACAGCAAAAACAGCAGGCAATAGTAAAATATAAAAGTCCCCACTTCAATCGAAATAGCTCCTTTTTTGGTATCATGGCGATCCTTCGCTTTAGATTTTGAATGACACCATCGAATTGTGGCTAGTGAAGGAACTTTCTAACATTGAATCATACGAAATATTTTTAAATTTATCAAGCTATTTTTTAATAAGCAGTTATTTTGATATGCTAAAATATGCTTTCAAAGCTTTAATAAGTGGGCAAAAAATGTTGGAGAACCTGTGAGGATGGTTTTTGAAAAGGGATGACCTCACGACTGGATAGCATCACTTGCCATTCATGTCCTGATCAGCTACAACTGGCTTTGGGATGTGTTTGTTTCTCAATCTGTTCCACCAATCCTCCAGCTTTGGTCCAATCCAGAATGCGAAAAATGCCAAACCCAATCCCGCAATTAAATCGATCACGTAATGGTGCCTTAAATAAATGGTCGAAATTACTAACATGATCACCATGGGCACCATTACCCAGAACATCCAGCGGAGATAGCGCCAGCCAAAAAACATGGAGACAAAACTCACCGCGCAATGGAGGGAGGGGAATGCTCCCCGACTATCCTGGGCGGAAACTTCGATGGCATGTTTTATTGGCTCGAGAACATGGCCATGCAGGCTGACGGTAAAAAATGGTTTCAGAACTATTCGAGGTGGAGCAGCCGGGAAAATGATGAACAGAAAATAGCCGATGTAATAGCAGATAATGGTGGTGACCAACGTGTAGCGAAATTCTTGATAGCGTTTCTGAAAATAGAGCACCACGGCCACGCAGATATTCAGGATAAAATAATTGGCGTAGGCAGCAATGAAAATATCTGTGAGCGTGGGGTTGATAAATTGTTGCGCCCAAACGCAGGGCTGGACGCCGAACATCCACTGGTCGATTTGGATGAGCCAATGTTGTACATCGGATGGATTGGCGAAGTGGACCGTATCATGAAGGTTGGTGTAAATAGCAATGCAAAAGCCAAACGGCAGCCAGTCGCGAATAAAGCGCCAGTTCTTTTTCACTTTGAGCAGGACAATGAAAATAATGAAAACCACCACGGTTATCAAGATGCGCTGCAAGTCCCCTGAAATTCGCTTGGGCACTTTGCCTTGTTCTAAGAAAAAAATATATGCTTTGGAGGTAAGATAGACCATGGGGAGAAAGAAGAGAATCGCAATGAACTCTTCTAATCGAAGCTTGAGAATGAAATGAAGAATTTTTCGCATACCAATTTTCGGTTGTCAATGTCAAGATGCGTGATTGATGAATGCTATCCAAAATCAACCCACTTTAACATTTTGGCAGTTTAAATGTTCCGAAATGTTAGGGGAGGTGATAATAGTTGCCACTGGCATTGGCAATGAACCAATTGGTCTGCAAATCGGCGATATTTGCGTTGCCCAATAGATAGACTCCAAACCCGAGGCTATGTTCGATGCTGCAATATCGGATGACTGGGGAAATGTTGTCGCACCAAATGTTTCCCGGCCGGTAGATATCGCCACCGGCGTAGGCGATGCGGCATCGGATCAATTGGCAACGCGCCGGATTGGCCGTGCGGGTGAAAAAGATCCCGTCCCAATAGCCTGGTGACGGCTGGGCAGCCGTGATGGTGATCTGCTGCGAACTGCCATCGGCGATCAAACCAGCCTGGTTTCGCAGTTCGATCCCACTATGCTCGGCCATCACTAATTCGATACCGGGCGTCAAAATGAGAGTGGCGAATTCGATCCGAATCATGCCAGTGATGAAATAGGGCAGGTCCAGATGGTCCCAATACCCGTCGCGGGTGATCGGTTCTTCTGCTGGCGCGCCTCGCACTTCGATCCAGTCGTTTCCATTGCCGCGATAATCGCCAAAAGTCAGCTCCGTCACGGCATTAGCCGAAACGCTGATCGGCGCCAGGGCATTATGAGTAATGCGATTTCCATGAAAATTGCCAGCTTTGATTGGCCCAATGATGTAGACGCCATAGCCACTACTGCGGTGAATCAGGCAATTTGTGATCTCCGGGCAGGCCTGGTTCAAAATCAGGTTTGCGCGATAGCGAGGGTCTTTACCAGCATGTTCAATGATGCAATGGGACAGGCGCGAGCTGCCGGAATTTGAGGAACCGAGGAAATGGATTCCATTCCAGCTACCCAACCCAGAACCAGTGAATACGATCGGGGCTGATGGTTCTCCGATCGCTTGTATGGCGCCACCGTGGCTGATGATCAGCGACTCATCGGCCTCAACAATCAATTCGACCGCTGGCTCGATCGTCAGTCGGGCATTGGTAATGGTCAACCCATCGGCTAAGCGATAGGGCACGCCAGGATAGCGCCAGGTATCATCGAAGTTAAGTTCGGCTTTGATGATGCGAATTTGATTGAGCCCATTATCGCGGTAGGTGTTCGGCCCGATCGCCGAGACGTTGCGAATATCGGTTTGGATGGGCACAAAGTCACAATGGATAATGGTGTTATTTTCGAGGATGATCCCGCGACAATCACCTGTCAGCTTGATCCCGACACTGGCGCTTTGACGGATCACGCATCCGACGATGGTTGGTGTGGCATCTTGGCAATAGATGGTGGCGCCCGAGCTCGAATCACCACCAGCGTATTGGAAAGTGCAATTGATTAGTCGGCAGGAGTCATGGATGGCGGTGGGTGAAAAATAGATATGTTTCCAGCTCCCTTTCGAACTGTCGCTTCCAGTGAAGAGAATCGGCCGTTCCGATCCATCGGCAATGAGGCTGGCACCTTGGTCAATAACAATGCCGGTATGAGGCTCAAATTGCACGATTGTGCCGGGGGCTATCTTTAGCATCGCATTTTTTACGCTCAGCTCTGTGCTGATAATGTGAGTCTTGTTGGATGACCAGGCTTCGTTGCTGGTGATATCGCGGTCATGTCGCACGAACGGCTCGGCGTCTTCAGCTTGCGATGAAATTGGCGATTGGCCCTCGCAGCTTATAAAAACGAGCGATGCGAGTGATAGGATGGCGAGTGAACAGATAAAGTTGGCGTTTCTCATGGCGAACCTCGTTTCAAATGGGCTGATGGTTGCTGATGAGATGGCACACAACCGCACCGCTGCGGCTGGAAAAAATTTTTAGTGCTCCGTCCTGCGGGAAACCCCGGTGACATGGTGTCAATTCTTTCGGCACGGCCATAAGCTGCCGATGCAGGATCGATGTTTCGATCCGTGCGAACCATTAAATCCCCTCGCAATTAGCGCGGCGACGCATGAAAAGACCGACAAGCAGTCCGGATCGATCGAGATGTGCCGTCATGATGTTCAATCGAGGCATTGTCTCGTGGTTTCAACAATTCTCGCCTTCCACGGTTTCGAGGCGAACCATAAAATCGATATGATTAGATACCCGAACATTATTTGTTTCGCAATTGGAATTGAGCCTCCAGCCTTTTGTTTATTCGGCAAGAATTTTAAAACGCTGCACTCAGAAATCTGCTTTTGGTCGCCGTTGGCCGAATCGAACAGCGCAAGGCGCATTTTTGGTGACATATTGGTTCAGCTTCCGACACCACAAGGCTACGAAAGTGCGGCAGCTTCGGCTCCCGTCGATTGCGACATCGCTGGGAAAGGCCGCATGCTCGCACCGAATATCACAAAACTGGATGTTCGACGTGGTGACTCCAGCATTCTGATCTGCCATATTTATTCCCGCTTTGGTATTTGGTGACCATAGATTTCGACAAATTTCACGATGCCCTGGTACGTCAATTGGGCTGCCAGCGTGATATTTTTCTGCTGCTTCATTTGTTCATTATCGATGGGATGGTCGTAAAAGAAATAATTGATCACGGCCATGACGCGGCCCTGCGCTTGCCGCCAGAGCGCTCGGGCATCATGCCACCGATCGCAGTGAATTCCACGATCCAGTGTGGGCAGCGCTTGAAGTGATTGCCCAAGTTGGAGGGCTAATTTTCTGCCCAGATTGGCCGCGGAATGATGCCAGATTTCATATCCATACGACTCGCCGCCATCGCAGTTGGCATGAAGGCCGATGACCAGATCCGCATCATAATAGCTTATTCCCTGAGCATCGGCAAGGATGGCCTGGACGATACCATTTCCGGCATTCCAAATCGATTCTGGAGCGCCGACCTCTTGGAAAAACAGATGCGAACCCTGCATCCATTTTTGAAAGCCGCTTTCGCCAACTTCCTCATTAAAAAAATCCCGGTTCATGAACACTTGAAAGCGCTTGTCTTCATCCAAAAGAACAAACAGCTCGCGGGCCAATAGAACTGTCCAAGCATCCTCCACCACTCCCCAGTAACCACGGCGCTGGGTGACCCATCTTTTCAACGTTGGGTCAAAATAAACTCCATGACCAGCACTGAGATAGACCTTGAGAATTTTTGACGGCATCGTAGATTTCCCATTCCTACATTCTGGTCAATGTTCATTGTCATCAAACTTTTTGATCGATGATTTGGACTGAGTTCGTTGCTCTGCCTCGATGATTCGTTTGATATTGGCCAAATCCCATGGCGTTAAGTACCAGTCGTGATAATGGGTATTTTGAGAGTACCACGGTTGAGCAGTGAAATATTTATCGATCAGTGCATTTTGAAACCGCTTGCCATATTTGGCAAAGAACGCGTTGCGCAACAGGGTTAGCTCAGTAGCTGTCATTGTTGTTAATCGATCGATGGAAAGGGTGTCCAGCGGCAGTTCCGGCGGCGAATAGCATCCCACCGGTTCGCCATATTCCAGCTTTTTAATGAACTGCGATGAATATTTTCGATCCGACCTGGGCACGATCTTCAGCCATTCCTGAGCTGGATAGGTGCGAATAACCAGAGAATCGGGATAAAACGCCCAAAACGAGCCGATATTGAGAGGCAATTGAAAATAGTTTTCCTCGCGCTGGGCGTAATCGGTTTTCAGCCAATTCATCAAATCCAGATACCATCCATCGGTGATATTGGGATTATAAATTGGGGGCATTTTTTTAACACTAAAGTTGAAAGATACGGTCACCCAGTGTTCTTCAAATGGCTTGAATGTTAGATCCCAGGTATTCAAAAAGCCAATTCCCGAACCGTCGGCGTCGCGCCACTGGCATTCGGTCGCCGAGACGTAATTCGCACATTGGACCAGAAATTGAATATCGGGCATTGGGTTTGTATCAATCAAGACCTTGAAGTTCTCGAACCGGTCGCAATGGAGATTGTTTTCGATGAGCCGAACGTCAAACCCGGCTGGAAAACCAACGGGCAGTCGTAGCTCTTTGGCCGTTAAATTCTGGAGGCGAGCCCGATACTCCACCAGCCAGATTCCCAATGGATGGTGATATAATTCGATGTGTTGTTCCGATAACTTTACTTCATTATTGGGTGTCAGCAAAACATTGCCACTGGGCAAAACGCGGATAGGACCCAATAGTGCATAAGCTTGACTAAAAACTGCCATCCAAACGATCACTCCACCTATCAATTCTCGTTGCAACCGTTTCATTGTTACCTTCCTGGCTTTCCGTGCCGAGTACTATATTTTGTGCATGTTGAACCAACATTGCACAATATTCGACCTATGCTGAGACAGTGTTGATCTATTTCCGACCATAACTACGTTCCTTTAACGTCAGAAGCGGCTTTTTGGTTTGATTGTGAAACAATTTTTATAATTTACGAGAGCTGAAATTCATCATTGCCTGGCACATTACTTTTTTGAATCCCCACGTTCGTTAGGAGGATGGATTAGCAGTTGTTCATTCGCGATTCAGAAAATGATCTGGCAAGCACCATTTTTTGATAGTGTGCTAAAGGGAGAGGTCGCGGTGTCGTTACATGATATTCAAAATATTGTGGGTAAAAATTTATTTTAAACCATATATTGTGATGTTACTGAATTGAAAACATGATCGTGGCGGTCATCAGCGCGCTGAGCAATCTTGATAATGAATGTTATCGATACTCGTTGATAGCGATGAACACCGGCGATAGCTGAAATTTCAAGGCGCTGAAATAGAGCCAACTATATTGACGCTATCTTCTTTGCCTGGCATAGCGTTTGCAAGTGTAAAAACCTGTGGAGTCCCCTGATGGGGTTGATTATATCACCGACCAAGATGTGGAGGTGCCCGGTGTATAATTTGGATGTTTCAATGTACCGCAAAGGCGCCAAGAATTCGGATGCGGCGGCCAGTGACAGCTTTTTGAAATATGATTTGAACAATTCCGAAACCATTGAATTGAAAATCGGCCAAATGAACAATCAGATACGAAACTTAGAGAAGTCGATCGGGGAACTACAGGCCAAGGTCAAAGCATATCACGATATCATTTTGAGATATGAATCTGTTTTTCGCGAGGAAATTTCGCTCTATAAACTGCAAAAATGCAAATTGGCCACCCTGCAAGCAGCCTTCCTTCACCAACAAAACTTTGCCCGAGAAATCGAACAGCAGATCAGCTCATATCTCAAGGAAACACCGCATCATCGATCCGTTCATTCCACTTTTAAGCGCATCATTCTTAGATTCTTCCATCAAAATAAACTGAATCAGAGTACGGCCAACTCGAAGCTCTCTGAGATCGAGCGGATCATCCACCAGAAGCAGCAATTATTGGAGCGATTTCAGGCGGATGTAAGAAATTGCAACAACAAAAATACGCTGAGCATTGCCACGCCGGAGCGGCAGCCGTTGGCATTAAATTGAAGTGATCATTCAATAACGAACTTTTAATAGAAAGCTCAATGCTAAGAAAGGCACTGAGCTTTCATTTTTTGCTGATTTCCTTGCAGACAAACTGGCGGAAGCGGTTTCTTGTCCCTGCGATGTGACCATCCGTATTTCTCCCGCAATAGCGAGAGCGGTTTTGACCGTTCATAATCGCTCCGTGAATCCTTACCTGACTCTAAAATTTCAAACAAAAATTATTTTGAAAAGTTAAAAGAAATGTTTAAATTGTGACATTGAACCGAATTGTGCCGATAGTGAATTGAAGCTTCCGCAAGATCCAAAAATAGAATGATTCGATGGCAGCGGGGCAAAATTTTGAAAGGACAAAAAGAGCCAAAAAACTTATGTTAGTGGGAATATTTTTTCAATAATTTTCTCATGAACAAGCCATCATGTTGTTTTATGTGCCGTGTGGTCAAGAAGAACCTCCATTTTCAGGGGCCCTCCCGGGTGATTACAATGGGAATCTTGTCTGGAAGTTGCCGCAGGAGAATCTCTTTGTAACTGGAGAGGTCGGTCAAGCCAACAATGGACCCAAGTCTTTAGAGCGGAGGGATACGTGATTATGGGACACGTTTTCACTATTTAGTAGTCGTAGCTTTGGATGTTGGCCGGCAATTTGGGCCGGCTAAAAATTTTGGGATTAAGAATGAAACGATTGGAAGCATTATATCAGAAACGGTTCGATCGAAAGCCCGATGCTATCGTAGCGCTCAGAAGCGATGGCTCGGAACGGAAAATTTATCGTGTGATTGCTGGGAAACACTCGGTAATCGGCATCATCGGAGTGGACCATCAAGAGGCGGCAGCGTTTTTGGAATTCTCGCGTCATTTCAAGAAATATGGCCTCCGCGTACCAGAAATTTACATTGAAGACCTGGAGCAAGGCGCGTATTTGGAAGAGGATTTCGGGGATGATACCTTGTTTAGCTGGATGCAGCGCATTCGAGAGCAACACGGCTTCAATGAAACTATTAAAGACATGTACCGACAGGTGGTCGAATATCTCCCCAATTTTCAAATTAAAGCTGGACTGACATTGGACTATTCATATTGTTATCAGCACCAGGAGTTTGGCACCGACTCCATGCAATGGGATCTGCATTATTTTAAGCGGCAATTCTTGAATTATTTTTATAAGAAAAAAATCAATCACACCGAACTGGATAACGATTTCAATCAATTGATTAAATTTCTATTGCAAGAGGAGCGAAAATACTTTCTCTATCGGGACTTTCAATCGCGCAATGTGATGATCAAAGATGGACTGCCCCATTTTATCGATTATCAATCTGGCCGGCGAGGAGCATTGCAGTATGATTTGGGCTCATTGCTTTATGATGCCAAGGCCAATTTGCCCGAAGATTTCCGCGAGGAGTTGATCGAGCGCTACCTGAGCAAAGCAGGGGAATTTACCAAGATCAATGCAAAGCGATTCAAAAAATATTTCTATGGTTTTGTCTTGATTCGGATCATGCAGGCCCTTGGGGCCTACGGCTACCTAAGCGCAGTAAAAGGCAAAACCCATTTCTTCAAGAGCGTGCCATTTGCACTGCGGAACTTAGAAATCTTGTTGGATAAAAAGCTCGACATTTTCGATCAGCTCCCAACTCTGAGGGAGATTTTTTACAATTTGATCCACGATTATTCGCTGCGACAATTCAGCGAAGATCAAAAATTGAGGGTTCAGATTTACAGTTTTGGCTATCATAAAACAGGCATTCCTGCGGACAAGTCCGGAAATAATGGTGGCTTCGTATTCGATTGTCGGTTTCTGCCCAATCCCGGGCTCGAAGAACAATACAAGAGCTTGACCGGTAGGGATCAGGAAGTGATCAATTATTTGGCCAACCAGCCAATTGTGGCGGATTTTTTGGACCATGTTTTTCGGATTTGCGATATGGCGGTGGACAATTATCAATCCCGGCATTTTTCGAATTTGATGATTTCATTCGGTTGCACTGGCGGGCAGCATCGGTCTGTCTATTGTGCGGAAAAATTGGCCGAGTACCTCTCCGCCAAGGGTGTGCAAGTGGATGTGATCCACACGGCTCTTGAGTCCTCGAGCCGCTAAATTCAATTCGGCCGAGTCATTCCAGTGAAAGTAGGAATCCTTTCAAAGTCACTTTTTGAATCAAATCAAAATAGACGGCGTGGCATCCGAAGGCATGGCATTTCAGCCTATTATTCCAATTTTGCACGAAGAGGCAAATAGATCTTCAATTTTGGGATGAAATGCACAATGCGGAAAAATTCAGCCGAAGCAAAGCTGACAGGGTGGTCATTGATGTCACAATGAATAAAAACCAATGCATCCAACAAGATGTGCCACAGTCGAAAAGAAATCCGCTATTGTTCTGCTTTATCAGAGCTTCGATGATAATAGGGAGCGTATGAAAGCAATGATCCTCGCCGCAGGCTACGGCACGCGGCTTAAACCGTTGACCAATGAAAAACCGAAAGCCTTGATCGAAATCGATGGCAGGCCGCTGTTAGAGCTGATCGTTTTGAAGCTTGTCGCCAGTGGCGTCGATGCGATCATTATCAATACGCATCATTTTGCCGAACAGATTGAATCATTTCTGCATGGCCGGCGAAATTTCGGCATACGTATTGAGCTTTCTTATGAGCCCGAAATTTTGGGCACGGGCGGTGGACTTTTGAAGGCGAAACAGTTTTTAGAGGGAACTGATCCATTCATTTTGCACAATGTGGATATTTTCTCCACGATTGATTTAGGTGAAATGTATCGGTATCATCTCAGGACCAAGGCCCTGGCGACACTGGCGATTCAGCAGCGTCCTTCCAGCCGGGGGTTCATCGTCGATGATCGCGGTTTCGTCTGCGGCCATCACGATGCAGATAACCAGCGGACCCGGTTGAGGCGCGAGCCGTTCGGAAACACCCATGTGATGGGCTTTTGCGGCATCCATGTGATCTCGCCAGCCCTATTTCAAAAAACTTCGGCCACGGGGCGCTGCTCCATTGTGGATATCTATTTGGAATTGATTGGCCAGGGAGAACCAATTGTCGGTTTCCCAGCCGACCAATTCTATTGGCGAGACATCGGCCGATTGGAGGCGCTCCATGGCATCCATGAGGACCTGGCCGCTCGCACGGTCCATATCAGCGATTTCATGAAATAAGCTGGCCTTACTCCATGAAAGGGGCAGCTCTATTTGGCTCGACTATAAAAAATTCCAGTTGCCACTTTCAGATGATAGACAAAAATCTCATGCCCTCCGCCGGCTGGCGGACAGGCATCTCGTTTTGATCTAACTTACAAGGTGGCTTTTGAAGGGATTTTTGTGTTCGTAGCAATGACAAGGGCTAATTGAATTCCTCGTTTAGTAACAAAAACAAACAAGCTCTATGTGTATGGGGTCATTCTATGGGAGCAACTATACCTCGTTTTCGCCTTTATTGCATAATGGTTTTTCTTACTGTAGGGATCAGTGCTTTGGTTGCACAGGATCAGAGCGAGCTGGAGTTGACTCAAAAAATTAAAGCTTACATGAATGCCGCCCATCAGAAGGGGTTTTCCGGAGCGGTGCTGGTGGCTCGCGAAGGAAAAATCATTCTGTCTCGGGGGTATGGCATGGCCAATCGGGAACAGGTGGTGCCGAATACGAACCAAACCGCATATCTCATCGGTTCGATCACCAAACAATTTACGGCTGCGGCGATCTTGAAATTGCAGATGATGGGCAAACTCCATGTGCGCGATCGGATTACCAAATATTTTGCCGATGTGCCCAGGGATAAACGGAAAATTACGATTCATCATTTGTTGACGCATACTTCTGGTTTGCCTGAGGCGATTGGTGATGATTTCGAGCCGATCTCCCGAGATGAATTTATCCAGCGCGCGTTGTCGACCAAATTGCATCATAAACCAGGAAAACAATACCGATATTCCAATGTGGGTTACAGTTTATTGGGCGCAATCATCGAGATGGTTTCTCAGAAACCCTATGAAGTTTTTTTGAACGAACAGTTATTTCGACCAGCGAATATGTTGATGACCGGCTATCGCTTGCCGCGCTGGGGACCTGATGACCTGGCCCATGGGTATCAGGGAGAAAAGGATTGGGGGACGATATTGGATAAGCCAGCAGCGAAGGATGGGCCCTACTGGAATTTGCGTGCCAATGGCGGCATCCTCTCATCTGTCTCAGATCTCTATCAATGGCATAAAGCGCTCAAGGATGATCGCATTCTTTCGCAGGAGGCAAAACGCTTCTATTATGCCCCCCACGTCAAGGAGGAGCCTGAAGGCGACACTTTTTATGGATATGGCTGGGTTGTGGCCACCACGCCTCGCCGGACAAAGGTTGTGGTTCACAATGGCGGCAATGGGATTTTTTCGGCGGATTTTCGTCGCTATTTAGACGAGGATGTGGTGATTATTGTATGTTCCAATATCGCTGGTCAAAAGGCCTGGCAGATCGCCGAGCAGATCGATCGGATTATTTTCGGCGAGCAATAGCTCTGTGCTAAGATATTATCCCTGTTTTGCGCGAAGATTCCCCCAGCAACGAAGTGTGGAGTCCATTCAGTTATTATAGCAAAATTCCAACGACAGGCAAAAATGCCATGCCATCCGCCAACTGACGAAGACGCGGTTTTTAATTGATTTGACTTAACAGGCGGCTCTTCGACAGATCCTTGCATTTGTAGGAATGGCATGGCCCAATTGAAATCTGCATTTTGCAGCAGAAAAATTTTGCGCCTAAATGAATCCAGCAAATATTGAAACTTGGGCAATCATTCTGAATTGTGCTTGTCACCACATCTCCTAACCTCTTCATGCCCTGCGGGCACTGCGCCTGAAAGGAGAGGAAAACTTCTTGTCTTCCTCTTCTATTCGGTGAGAGCCGGGGTGAGGTCAAATCATGCGGATCTCATCCAGATGCGGTTTAGTTGCATGGATATGGATGGGGGTTCAGCGGGTGAGATGCGAGGATCAAGAATTAATTGGATTCGTCTCTGGATTAGTTAGCGATTGACGTTATGATATATGTACTCATCTATCTCTGCGCGATTGTGTTAGCAAACCTTCTGGTGCTGTGGTTTGGCCCCAAGGTGACCGTGATAAATGCCCTGGTGCTAATTGGGCTGGACTTGACAGTTCGGGATCGCTTGCATGATCGTTGGCATCACCAGCAACTCTGGTTGAAAATGTTGCTTTTGATTTTTGCTGGATCGATCATTACTTACATATTGAACCGTGCCTCTCTTACGATTGCCATTGCCAGCGTGGTGGCATTTGCCAGTGCTGCGATTGTAGACAGCATCATTTATGCCGTGCTATTCAAACGAAAATTTTTGATCAAAGCCAATGGATCGAATGTGGGGGGCGCGCTGGTCGATTCTATGCTGTTTCCGACAATTGCTTTTGGGGCCTTTATGCCCGTGATCGTATTGGGACAATTTTTCGCCAAAGTGCTTGGGGGATTTTTTTGGTCCATGGTGCTGAATCGGCTGCGACGTGGCCATCGCTGAGCCGATCCGTCCCCGGGTCGGTTTATCCAGCTCCTGTTTCGCAACTGATTCGGTTTCGAGAGATTTGTTCAAGCAAAAGACAACTCAATCAATCCATTGCTGATAATTGCAACTGAGCCAATGCATGACCAGTGGATGGCTTGGGAAAGATGAGATGTTTTTTTCAGCGATAGAAATGAACATCATTTTCAACGGGAAAGCAAACCGCGTGCTAAGAAAGAGGACCGAATGATCCTCGGATTTGAGCGAGCCTGCTTCTGGCCAACAGCTAACTGTTTGCATTTCATTTTTGGATCCAATTTTTGCTTCATTTTTTCCATCGCGGCGCCGCTTTGCCGTGGAACTGTTTTTCATGAATCACATCAGCGATTATTGTCTCAGATTTTAGAAATGTCTAATACGGAATTGCAAGGGAATCTGGCCACTTATAAATTATCACTTGACATCTGAAGAAAAATTAATTATCTTTACCTGAAACATGATCGTTCTTAGCTATTCTACCATCCTCAATAGCGGCTGAAAATTGACAGCGATATCAGTCTCATCGAAGACTGGGAGGAATAGAAATGAAAAAACAGGTCTTCCCCATACGAATCATATTGATTGCAGTTGTGCTGATGAATTGTGGTCCGGAATTCATTGATCAGCATGATCGGATCAAGATTATTTCTGATACCGATATTCATTCTGGGCCAGGTCAGGAGTACCGCAAGATTGGGACAGTGCGAGCGGGCAGCGAGCTCATTTTATTGGAATCGGAGAACGATTGGCATCGGGTACGATTGTCGAGTGGTCAGACTGGGTGGATTTTCCGAGGTGTGGCGCAAACGCTGGGTCCCGAAAAAATTGTGGTGATCGAAGATACACGCATCCGACGTGGTCCGGGGGAAGAATATAGTGCTTTTGCCATCGCCAAAAAGGGGCGCTCGCTGGATGCCAGGGGGCAGCACGGCAACTGGTATTTGGTGGACCTGCCCAACGGGCAGAGTGGCTGGGTGACCAAACAGGATGTTCGAAAAGAAACCAACCTTAACTTGACACCACAAGAGAATATCCAGATCTATCAAGCTCCAAATCCCAACTCGCCTGTTATTATGACCGCCAGTCCTGGAACAGAGCTTGTTCAATTGAAGAGCGAAGGGAATTATTATCAGGTTCGATTGCCTGGAGGATCAACTGGCTGGGTCCGTCAACGTGATGTGGCGCCAGTTCGTGAGCGAAATTTGATGGTAAAAGAACGGGCGGCGATCAAACATGGTCCTTCGATTTATTACGAGACGGCCGAGACAGTTGAAAAAGGCACGCGGCTGACTGTGCTGGCGCAACGAGGCGACTGGTATCAGGTGCGGACGCCGCAGGGAAAAACTGGATGGATTTATAAGGACTTTATTGTCCAAAGCACGACCATTAGCACACCAGGGACCCAGATCAGCATCGATGAGGCCCCAAGTTATTATGTCGCCAACACCGATTGCAATATTCGACAAGGCGCTGGGACCAATAATCCCATCCTGACACGAGTTAAAGAAGGAACTATCCTGGTTCGGATCGGCCAGCTAAATGAGTGGTATCGCGTTCGTTTGCCCGATCAACGCATCGGCTGGGTGAGAGAAGATCTGGTGGATTATGCCCCCAATGTCTTGGTCACCGTGGAGCAAAGCAATATACGTCTTGGTCCCAGCACTGATTTCCGCGTTCAAACCACGGTGCCCAAAGGGACGCCGTTGGTCAAAATTACCGAGCAGGATGGCTGGTCTAAGGTCTATCTGCCCACTGGAGGAACCGGCTGGATTCGAAATGATCTGGGGGCCAATACCGAACAAACGTTGTTCACGAATCAGGATTGCAATGTCCGAGATGGTCCTGGCACCAATTATGAGATCATCGAACGGCTCAAAGCTGGCACCCCGGTGATTCGACTTGACAAAAAGAACGAATGGTATCAGGTGCGATTGCCGTCTCGCCGGTTAGGATGGATCCGAGAGGATCTATTGCGGGATACTCCCAACCAGATGGTTACCATCGATCGCGTTAACCTCCGCATGGGACCTGGAACGGTGTATCAAATTGTCACGATATTGGAAAAGGATACGCCAATTACAGTAATTGGCGAAGAGGGGGATTGGTATCAGGTGAGGTTGAATGACGGTCGAACTGGCTGGATTCGAAAAGATATGGTATCATTCTCCTATTATCCGAGCTCCTCATCGATGGAGCTTCCCAGCAGTTACGAATATGCCAATTATGGCTATGATGGTGCCGTTCCTCAGGCTCAGACCAGCAGGAGCAGCATCCCAGCCGCTTATGAATGGGGGGCGAAACCTGCCAAGCCAACTCCGATCAAAATTACCACCACTTCAAGTGTCAATCTGCGATTAGGCCCAAGCACCGAGGAGCCGGTGATTAAATTGCTTCCTGCCGGAACCACCGTGATGCAAATTGACAAACGGGGCGAATGGTATGAGGTGCAAACCAGCGAGGGAACGCTTGGTTTTGCCCATGAATCTGGTTTTGCCAGTGGGCAGAACAAAATTTACACCGCCACCAGCGCCAACATGCGCTATGGACCAAGCACGGATTATCGGGTCATCAGAACCCTCCCAGAAAAGACTGAACTGACGCGGCTTGAACAGCGGGATGATTGGATTTATGTGCAGCTTGCCAGTGGCGAGAAAGGATGGGTTCATAAAGACTTGCTGAGCGCATCGAAAGCACCTTCTCCACTGCCGCCATTGCGCACTGAGCCCGTTTCAGGATCTTTGATCACGATCGAAGAAGCAAAAATCCTCGAAGGGCCAGACGAAACGCATCCCACGGTGAAAATGGTCAAGGTCAATACTGAATTGAAAAGCCTCAGTAAATATCGGAACTGGTATCAAGTGGAAACACTCGACGGGCAAAAAGGTTGGATCTTGGATAAATATGTGCGAGAGAAGATGAATAAAAAGATTATTGTGACGCGCAGGACCGAGGTCCGCCAGGAGCCCAATAGCCAGTCATCCATTATCACCGTCGTCGATGTCGGACAATATTACCAGCCATTGATGAACGCCAGCGGTTGGTATCGCATCCAAGTGAAGCCAGGTAGCACCGGCTGGATCGCTGAGCAGGATGTGTTAGATCTCAAATATCCTGAAGTCTATGTCAATACGAATAACGCCGAGGTGATGCAGTTTCCAGATGAAAAGTCCAGTCGGGTGGCAATTGTGAAGGAAGGGGTTCAATTAATTCCGCTGGACGAGAACGAAGACTGGCTGTTCGTCGATCTGCCGCGTGGCGATAAGGGCTGGATCAAAAAAAGATTAGTCAATCGACAAAGATATCCACGCATTCAAGTCGTGAGAGATACGGAGGCCTATGAACAGCCATCGGCAGGCAGCCAGTTGCGATCCACACTGATTAAAGGGGATGAATTTCTCGCATTAGATTTTAAAAACAATTGGTACAAAATCTTGCTTCGGGGCAGTGTGATTGGTTGGGTGTATGGGGGGCATGTGAAAGAGTTAACCCGGGGCACGCTGCTGGTAAAGGAGAATTCGCTATTGCGAATGGGGCCAGGGCAAGATTATCGCTACATCACCACCGTTCCTGCCGGGGAACGGGTGAAATGGCTCGATCAGAAGGGCGGCTGGAGCCAGGTGCAGATTAAGAACGGGGAGGTCGGCTGGATTTACCAGGAGATGGCCAAAAATATTACCTTGCCTGAGGTCACCGCTCAGAGAAGCTCGCCAGTGTACGCTGGTCCTGGTACCAATTACGCCAAAGTGGGGGAGGTTATTCGCGGGAAACAATACGCGCCAATTGAAAAGCGACAAGACTGGTATCACATCGAATTATTTACTGGAACCTCTGGTTGGGTGCCAGCCTCGGTGTTCACCCAGCTGAAGTCCCGCGTCGTTTTTACACTCGACAAAGCCAATCTTCGCGCTGGACCAGGGATGAACTTTGCCATCGTGCAACAGCTTCAGCCAGCGGTCGACGTGACGGTTATCGGAATCGAAGGCGATTGGTACTATGTCCAGCTTCAAGACGGCAAACGCGGCTATCTCCGAAAAGATATGGTATTTGATGAATAATACACCAGTGTCAGAGCCACCAGCCAATACGATGATGGGGTATGGCTTTTGCTGGTCACAACTTGCTGATCAAGGATGGTTCGATGGAACTGATTAATAAGAGACGCTGCGCGCTGCTGGTGATCGACATGCAGGAGTATTTTCGATCGATTGCCGAGCCGATCCTGCCCAATCTGTTACGAGTCATCGAATGTTGTCGTCAGCACACGCTGCCAGTAATTTTCACCCGACATGCGCATCGAAACCCGGCAGAGGACGCCGGGATGTTGGCGAATTGGTGGGATGATCTGATCATCGATGGGACATTAGCGGCAGAAATTCTCCCAGAGCTGTCACCCGCGCCAGGGGAGAAGATCATCCATAAGCAGCGATACAGCGCCTTTTTTAACACCGAGCTGCATCGACATTTGCAGCAGCAGGAGATTCGCCAATTGATTATTGGCGGAGTAATGACCAATCTTTGCTGCGAAACCACTGCCCGAGAGGCCTTTATGCTCGACTATGAGGTGTTCTTTCTTGCGGACGGAACCGCCACCAGCGAGCCAAACTATCATCAAGCTTCTCTTTTAAATTTAGGCTATGGATTTGCCCATATCGTGAGCTGCCAGAAAATTATCGATGCCATTCAGTTATCGGAGCAACCAGTATGAAAGCCCTCCGCCATCATTTTGCGTGTTCGATAGTTTACGGGATTGCATTGGTGCTGCTATTCGGAAGGTGCGAAGATAGAAATTCCTCCCGCTTGGCTGCTCCTCCTGCATCGACTGATAGCATTCCAGTTACAGCAATGGATACATCCTGGCAGGAGCCAGAGCTTGTCAAACAACAGCTGGATAGCCTCAGCAATTTGATCTCGGCCAAACAAGCCGCGCTGCAAAAGACCCAGCAGGAAATCGCTAACAAATCGGCTGAAATGCAGAAAACCGAGCAGCAGTGGGCTAAACTTTTGCTGACCATGAAGCGGTTGCGCCAGGCCTCATATCTTACCCTGGGTATTGGAGCGGTATTAATTTTGTTCGGTTTGATTCAGATGTTGGTGAAGCGCCGCTCAGCAAATTCTGACACTCAATCCGAATGAATCGTATCAGGCAGCGGAGGCGGACCGATGGATTGGCAGGCCTATGGTGATTGGTCCCATTGGCAATTTCAGCGCGAGCGAACCGAATTCGTGACATTTGTGATTCACGAGTTGGATTTGAATAATTTCGCTCGGGTGCTGGAGATCGGTTCTGGCCCCGGCTGGGTGGCACTGGAATTGGCGCGCCGGATGTCGGATATCCAGGTGATTGGACTCGACTCGAAGGCTGAGCTGGTAGCATTGGCAAACAAAAATAAATTGAACCAAAAAATCACCAATGTTGAATTTGTTCATCACGATCTGGGCCGGCTTGACATCTTTGCCGATCAATCCTTCGATTGCATTATCTCCTTTCGAGGATTCAAGAATTGGGCTGAGCCAGCACAAGTGCTTGATGACATGAATCGACTGCTTGCGCCCAGCGGAAGCTTTGCAATTGCAGATTATCGATCCGATTTGAAATGGCTGGCCCGACTATCGATTTGGTACACGGAACATACCATGCCTAAATCCGTCCGTTCTTTCTGGCGCGACGCTTTCGCCAATTGTTATTCACTGGAGCAAATTGTAAAAATCTTACTTTCAACTCGGTTGAGAGATTGGAAAATTCGAACAACGATATTCGATTTTTTGATTTATAAAACCAAGCATGTTCGGCAGAAATAGGGCGATGAGTTCAAATAGAATATTTAGTGCTTGAACGAAAAGGGCAAATTTTGGGTGAGGCTGTCGGTGCGAGCGGAGCAAAGCAATCTCTTCGCTTTGTGGGATTCAATGAGATCGCTTCGAAAAAAAATGTATCGCCATGATCAGAAAGCTTAAAAAATACAACTTTTCGCTCAAACACGATTGATAAGCCCATACTGCTACCGATGCAAAGCGATCGAACGTATCACGCACTGTCTTTTTGCACGCGCGAACCAAGTTCAAATTCATCCTGCTGGAACCTGACCATGGCAGAATAGATTGAAACGGGAATTCTTGTTGACGGATCCTCACTGGCTTCAATGATAAAATTCGGAAACGGTTCGTCCGCGTGATGGATAGCGATTTCAACGATGACCAGCCCTTGACTTTCAATTTATCAATTGTTCGAATTGGTTCTGGGAGTCAATTTAAAGCTTGCACTTCTGCGTTGCGAATCCATCATTTCTAAAATGATCGCAACCAGCGCAACCAAACAATTCTTGGCTCCAAAAGGAGCAGATAAGCATGAAAATTTGGCCTTCACGGATACCTTCCGTGGCCAATCGACGGTTCTGCGGAGTAGCTTTGATCTGTCGTTTTATGATAGAAATTCGGGTGCCAAGCGATTCGAGTTGATCCATTAAATTGGTCGAATTGGAGGGGCGACATTTATTTTCCACGTGCAAGCACATTGTCATTCTCTTTGCCCCTCTTCAAATCGGGAAAAAAGTTTGATTGATGATGATCCCCAATCAGATGGGTAGGGGATCTTACGCTTCTTTTCCATTGAACCTCCGGGAAATTGAGAGCCATGAAAGCGCGATTTGTCTCTGTGGCGATGTAAATGAGCAACACATTCGTCATGCAAGTGATCCTTTGAGGAGGAAATCGTGATATTTTGCGCCTATTGCTTTTCTGAACCATATCACGGCACATCCATTTTTTGGTGTTTATGAAAAGGATGTTTGACCTTTTGCGTTGTCGAAGTTATCTTGATCTATGCGCGACCACTCCCTGCTGCTTGATGAATTGACAGGATAGTTTCAAAGACGCCGGTGAAATGGGTTCAGTTGAGATGCGGCGGAGCGGGGGCTATTGGATTTTGATGAACTTACTTGGAGGTTGAATCATTCACTGATGAAAATCGCCTGGGATCGTGCCCGGGCTGATTCCTTCATCGAAGCTGTCTCATCTAAAAAATAGGAGGTGTTATGAAACCACGACTTGTGCTTTCTCTGCTGTTCGCAGTACTGCTCAGCATGATTGGTTGCGGCAAGCAAAATCCGACAGCTCCGCAGGTGACCGAGTTCAATGAAGCGGATACGCAGACCTTGATCTCTCAAATCGATTGCGGTCGGGAGCTCATTCATTTTTGCCGTCTGCCTGGCGCTGTAACGGCCATGACCCGCAATATCTATGTCGGTGGCGATGTCGATCTTGTGATCGGTGCCAGTGACCCGAGCCAGATTCCAATTTTGGTGGCCCAGGTATTTCAGCAGGTGCAATCGACCAATTTCCCAGAGCGGGCAGTTTCATTAGCTCGAGAGATTGCCTGGACCCAGCCGGATGTGGTGGGATTGCAGGAGGTATCTTTGATTCGCTATCAATCGCCTGGAGATGCGGTGGTTGGTGGGACAACGCCAGCGGTGGATACGCTGTATAATTACCTCAATATTCTGTTGCGGGAGCTGCGCGCGCAAGGTGCGCACTATAAGGTTGCCGGCATGGTGCAGGACACCGATGTAGAATTGCCCATGCTGGTCAGCCAGGATCCGTTGAAATTCGATGATGTGCGGCTGACCGATTTCGATGTGATCCTGGTTCGCGATCATATCCGAGTAACCGATGTGGTTGCCCAAAATTATCAGGCGAGATTGATCGTTCCGAATTCTGGTTTTGCGGTACTACGGGGTTTTGTTGCTGCAAAAGTGAAAATTGGGAACCAAGTTTATCGTGTGGCCAATACTCACCTGGAGCCCGCTTCCCGCCCGGAGATTCTTCCCATTCAATTAGCCCAGGCTCAGGAACTGCTGGCCTATTTGCAGAGCGAAACTCTGCCCATTATTCTTACTGGCGATTTTAATAGCGAAGCACCTACCGGTGCCACCTATCAAATGATGCTCGCCAATGGCTACGTAGATATCTGGACCGAAAATCGACTGAAACATAATCCCAATGGCTACACTTACGGCCATGATGCCGATCTCCGCAATCCGGTTGCCAATTTCTATGAGCGGATTGACTATATTTTCGTCCGCAATGAAATCCGTCGCCGGCCCCATCCTCCGCTGGGTTCGGCTTTTGCCATTGTTGTCGGGGATGAAGAGTTCAACCGAACGGCTTCAGGACTCTGGCCATCCGATCATGGCGGTGTGGTCGCTCGATTCCGACTGGTGCCGCTGTTCCCATTTGCTGGTATCGTGAATTGACGCCTTTCGAAGGCAATGTTTTGAGCCAAGACGCGACCACCAATCCTTGATTGCTTCTGGCGGTCGCGTCTTTTGGCGAGCGATCGATGGACGGTTCAACGATCCAATGGATTAGTGCCAACCTGCCGGAATGTCCCGATAGCTCATGCTAAGACCTAATGGAATAAACATAAAAATTGCCAGCACTTCTCGATCATTGCTGGATTTGATCCTCCGACCATTATCCCAAAATAATAATCCATTTCACGAGAAGGCATATCTTCTTCGCTGTTTGATCTTGCTCGGCTGCTCGAAAATCTCTGTTCTGAAACACCGACCAGGTCAACCGGCCGATTGGCGCTGGCACAACATGACCGATTTTGGTCGATCTCTTCATTCCATTCGAAACCCTGGCATTCATTTTTTTGGTGGAACTTATGCGCCGGGGACCTAATCGTAGTTCTATCAGCTTTTCTGAGGAAGTGTTCGACCATTTTCTTGGGAAACGATTGCAAAACCTGGCTGATCATTCATCGGTTTATCTGCATTAGCATCTCGGTCAGCAGCGCTACGGGGATGGGCGCTGACACTGGGGACTGTCTCTACATATATTTTCTCCCCTTTCAATTTTCGAGGCAAAAAAGTGATATTTCAAGCGATCATTTCGCCGTGAATAATCCTTGACATTCTGACCCTGATGCCGAGCTTTATGACGGCAAAAGCTTTTGGCCTAGTAAATACCTATTGGCTAAGGATCTTCCCATGTATTAATTTCTGACAATCGTTCGCCATTTTTCTGTTGGGATCCTTCTTTTAAATCCTTGCCACAGGACCTGTCCGATGCAGCCACAATGGAGGGCTATCCAGAGTATCGCATTCTGTGGCATTTTGAGCCGCCACTCTCATGTCCCGTATTGGGGACCGTTGCGATAATCCACCCAATCGCCATCCGGAATGAATTCATCGAAGCATTAATGACGATGCACAAATTATTGCTGCCAGTGGGGTTATTAAGCAATTTTCCGGCAGCGCCATCAAGCTGGGTGGTATTAAATACAGGAGCATATTTGCTGGTTATGCGATCGCTGCACTTCCGCTGTTGATCCTATTATCGTTTGCCATACAGACCGTTATTAAAGGATTATTAAATGGAGCAATCAAACTTTGTAGCCGAAGAATCCAACGTGAGATTCTAAAATGAGTGATAGTAGCCCCGTTCTGAACAACGAAGCTGATGGTTGAATAAAAACATCCAAATTGTGCAGTGGTATCGGAGAAACAGCCTCGAATTTTTAGCTTGACAATTAGCCAGAACTATTTTATATTTGCCTACAATGGTTTTCATCAGAGAGATAATATTTTGAGCATTGAGCAACGAAATTCACCGAAAGGATTCTCATGTCATTTCGATCACCAGAGGCTACGGTCGGCGCGATCATCACGAAAGTGGAGGCGGGAAAAAAATCTATTTTGCTGGCATTGCGCAACACCGAGCCATATAAAAACTATTGGTCTTTGCCCGGTGGGCATATCGATCCATATGAACCAGTACGCCAAGCGGTAATCCGCGAGGTGAAGGAAGAGGTGGGCTTAGACATTAACCCAGAATTCCTGTTTTATTTTGATGAGATCATACCTGAACGCTCAATTCATGCCGTGGTTCAGGTATTTCATGCTGAGGCGAACGGAGATATTGCTGTATCTCCAGCTGAAATTAAAGCTGCGCGCTGGGCCTCCATCGATGAGGCGCTGTCGATGCCGCTTGCTTTCTTGCATGGCGAAATCATTCGTCAATATCGTGAACGAATCAAGGATTAAAGTTGATGAAGAAAGAAAAAGAAATTATCATCATCGGTGATCGTGTATTGATCAGCCCCGATCCAGGCAAAGATCGCACGGATAGCGGCTTGTATTTGCCCCAAGGCGTTGCTGAAAAAGAAAAAATCAGCAGTGGGTACGTCGTAAAAGTCGGTCCAGGCTACATCATCCCATATATTGCCGATACATCCGAACCCTGGAAAAGCAAGCGTAATGAGACGCATTACATTCCGCTCCAGGTGAGAATCGGTGATTACGCCATATTTTTGCGCAAGGATGCCATTGAAATCGAGTATGATGAAAAGCGATACCTCATCATCTCGCAGTCAAGCATTCTGGCCGTAGTGCGAAGCAAAATCCTCCCAGATGATGAAGAATAAACCAATGGCTGGCGCTGTAATTCAAAAGCGTCAATGAATGCGACAAATTGTTTGCCTGAGAGAATGGAGTATGACGAAATAAGAAATGTTAGTCCGCATAAAATCTGATCACTGATGAAAGCGAGACCGTCAGCATCATGGATGTAGGCTCTATTTTTTCTATTCAGTTAAAAGCTAATGCATGACTATTTGTAATTCTGGCGGACGGTATGACAATAATATAAGCATGATATTTTGCTTTGTAGAGAACAATATGAATGTAAATGTGGAGGTATTTGAATGCATTATTTGATCCAGAAAAGACTATGGTGGCTGTTGGTCCTAACTTTCGCTATTTCCTGTAGCAAACAGAACCAAGACATCCCTGCCAAAAGCCAACCTCATGGAGAACAGATATCTGAAAAAATATTGAATCCTGATTTAGCGGAGCTTGCCCAACCATGTCCCGCCCAATTCAAAGTTAAATTCGAAACATCGAAGGGCGATTTTGTCATCGAGGTGTACCGGGATTGGTCTCCGCACGGCGCTGATCGATTGTATTATCTCGCGAAACATGGCTTCTACGATGGAGTTCGTTTCTTTCGAGTGATCGATGGCTTCATGGCCCAATTCGGCTATCACGGCGACCCCAAGGTGATTCAAACCTGGCGTGATCTAACGATACCGGATGATCCCGTAAAACAGAGCAACCTTCGTGGCTATGTGACATTCGCAAAGAGCCAGCTTCCTAACTCACGAACCACCCAGTTGTTTATCAATTACGGCAATAATTCGCGGCTGGATGCGATGGGCTTTGCGCCGGTAGGGAAGGTGATTGAGGGAATGGAAGTGGTCGATCAGCTTTATAGTGGCTATGGTGAAGGCGCACCGAACGGCCCTGGACCAGCTCAGCACTTGATTCAACAGGCCGGCAATGATTATCTCAATAAAAATTTCCCCAAATTAGATTACATCAAAAAGGTGCAAATCCTTTAGAGAAGCTGATAGCCTTCATTTTTGGACGAGGATGGCTTAAGACTCAAGTTTCATCGCCTCGCACCAATGATCAGCGCCTCCCATGGATAAGGCCACGAGGCATTGCATCCGCGACTCAGATGCCTTCCCATCAAGTCAATTTCTTGAACCGTTCGCCTGCTCATCAGCGGGCGAACGGGAAGCAACCTCGTTTTTCTCGCGTAGAAGAATAGGCGTTCATCCCATAGCGAATACAAGGTTCCAAATTTCACAGCAAGGCGAAATGCTATTTTATGTGCCAACTAATGGATAGATATGGCAGTACTGAATGGAATCCTGCAGTTGTAATTCAAATGAGCTAATATCTGTTTCAAAATACGGTGGGAATTATGCTGGGCCAATTCTGCGAATAGAGGAATCTCTTAAAAAAACTTCTGTTTAATTTGCATCAAAATAGAAAAATTTGTATCCGCAAGAACGAGGTTTCAGGCTGTTTTTGGAATTTGGCAGATGAAATCATTTGGGCTATATTCTAAGAGTCCAGCTTTTCATCGATGCGGGCAGTGCTCTTTGATATGATTGGGACAATACGCCTTGCCAGTATGTGGGTCAAAGGCAATGGGCTGGTTGTTCACTGGACAGGTGGGAATTTTGCCATCGGCAAACATGGTAGGGGAGAGGTGTTCAGGAAAATGGTTGCTTCCAGCGGCCAGGCTTTCCGCAAATGCGATGGCTAAGGCCGTCTCAACCACAATCTGGTTCGCGGCGCATTGGCTGGCTTCATTCTGTTTGTTAAGATTGAAGTATTTTGGAATGGCAAGAGCTGAAAGGATGCCTATCAAGAAGAAAATGAGCAAAGCTATTTTGAAAGCAATGATAGTTTGGCAGCTTCTCATAGCTCCTCCTCTTCAGGCTTGGTGTGTTTCATTTGAGCATCGGGGGTTCACTTTTAAGATTGCAATTTATATGCCACATAAAGCTTCATATCATCGGCAATTGTCAACTTGAGAGCTTTGGGATTGTCTTGAATCCATTTTGGAAACTAAAAAAATCGACACACGCTCTTTTTTCATTAAGCATATCATTTGCAGGTAGTAACTGGAGCAATCTTACATTTTCAGGAATTGTCTTTCTCCAATGCAATCATAAAAAAACTGCAAGATTAAAAATGTGATTTGGCGCAAAAAAAATCGTATTTATGGTTGAAATAGAAATTTGAAAAAGCCTTGTTTCAAATTAGCATCGTTGTATCTTTATATGACATGAGCGTCCATTTATCATGAAAAAAGAAAGCATTGAAGCAAAAAAGGCATTGCGGAATATTTCAGCAGAAAAAGGCAATCAAGCGAGTGCGGATCGTCGGTGAGGGAATTAGGAAAAATAATAGAAAGCTGAACAAGATGATTCGGTCGATTCGGATTTAGGTTTTTAATGGATTGATGGAAGAAAACCTCAATTTATTCAGATGGAGCCTGGCCGGACTTCAATTCATCCAAGCGCTGACAGCAATCCAGGATAAGCTGCATAGTTGGTTTTTGAATATTGACCTCTGTTGGAATAAGGCCCTTTTCAACAATAAAAGACCCGTCCTCCCAGGCAGCCATTTTCATTACAGCCGCCTCGCCGTCTGCACCCGTGCAATGAGCCCAGGTGATTTTTCCTTCATAAAATACAATTTCACCCATTTGATTTAGAGAAAAAATTTTTAAAATACCCGTTTTTTGGCTCATATTGAGCAGCTGCATCATTTCGATTGGGCGGAAATCCTGGAGCTTACCAGCTAATGATTGATTGGGCTTCAATGTCTGCTTGGTTAAAAATGCGTAGCGATTGATGAGTGTTTCGATCCTTGTTATCAATTCCCTGCGCGAAATAGTCAGAGGAACGATCTCATCGACGCCACTGCGAAATCCATTGATCCGAACCTCTGGGTTATCTTCATCCGCAATCAGGATGAAAGGCGTTGCGGCCAATCGATTATTCTGACGGATCATATAGCAGAGTTCAATCCCGTCGATTTTTTCCAGCCATGTTGCTGCGAGAATTAGATCCGACTCTGCTTCGCGGGCTACTTCAAACCCATTTTTTCCGTCATTGGCGGTAATTAGATCAAATTCATTTCGATCCAGTATTGTTTTAAAGTAATCGAAATGATCGTCTAATGGCATAATCAGCAATATCAATTTTTTCTTCATCGTTGCACATCTCACTTCTTGGTTAATTTGCCCCATTGAAAAGACCCATCATCATTTTCAATTTGGTTGGCCTCCCACAGCATTCAAAAGACTCAATGGTAGAAGCAAATCATTCCTTTGCTACTCATGAAGATCTATTCGTAAAAAACGAATCCGTTGATCAAATCATGCCCGATAGCGACGAACCGAACGGTTGACAGAATCTTGGCTCAATAGTTAATGCCACTCCTTCGATCACCCTGGGTTTGCTCGGCCAAGTTTGCGACGAAATAATTGCTGTCGAAATCGCCAAAATCGTGCCATAGTTGAGGGCACTTCGGGATAATCTATATGTTGATTATATGTGGACAAGTTGTGAACAAGCGAATGATTTTTAAACATGCTTTCCATGGCGTCGTTTCAAGCAACATGGGCTGTGAATTTTTATTAACACAAGATATTGATCGTGAAAATGACGGGCAGCCAATATTTTGTTGCATAAAATTGTAATGCCATAACTGCTGAAATATCAGTCAGAAAACCAGCCAGAAATTTGGGGTACAGATCCAGTGGAGTTTATGGTCAAATACAGAATCGTAACTTCATTGAATCATTTAAAGTTCTGGCGAATCGAATGCTGCTAAATCCGTTTCCATTGATGGCCTTGAATGGTTAACATATCAACAGAGAATGTGGATAACTTTTTTGCTCTGTTTCGCGACAATTATCATTTGTACCAAGAATGTTATTCCAACATCTTGCGTTATCAATTGCGATAATCGTTCATCCATATTAATCACTGGGATTCAAAGATCAACGCCTTTTATTTAAAGGCGATTTTGCAAGCGAAAATATTCTTCTGAATCATTGCACTGGTAGATCAGGCTTGCTTTTGAAGAAATTTGAATAAGGCGTGCCACTCAGTCCAGTTCGAGCAATCCCACGATTCATGTTAATGGCAAGCAATCATTATCTCAAATAGCCAAATTAATCATGAAAAAAATTTTAAATCCATATTTCATGATATGTGTTTAATTAGTGATTGAACGAAAACAGCAAATTTTGGGTGGAACTGTCATTGCGAGCAAAGCGAAGCAATCTCTTCATTTCTATGCCCGAATGAGATTGCTTCGGCATCCGCCAACTGTCGGACGCCTCGCTATGACAGCCAAATCAGTGATCAATCATCTTTTTGTTCGAGAATCCATTCGGTCTTGTTGCAAAAATTAGCCCCCAAAAAATGCTGTCAAGCCATCCGCCAGTTGGCAGACAGCGTGACTATTTAACTCGTTTTGATAAATTTACCACAAGTGGTAATTATTGTCTGATCGAAAACCGCATCATTTGACCTCATCACGGCCCTCTCCTATTGGGAGAGGGATAAAGAACGCCCCCTTTCTCGTTTCACGAGAAGGGGTTAGGCGAAGAAGCCTGAAATAACAATGCTTGATAGTATCATTTCAGTTGCGAATTACGGTGTTCTCGTTCAAGCAAGAATTATTTGGCATGCCATTCAGCAAGCGGAAGTAAATCATAGGTATTCATTCACTCGCTTTCTCGAACGTTTTTCGCCAAGGGCTTATTTCTCCTAATGAGAAAATTGCCGTTTGAAGAGATAATCAATTTGTCTTGGCTTATTTATTTTTTGTTGTATCCATAAGCTGTGCCGAATGAACTGAACCATGGTTGAAATGCATGGCCTAAATAGACGGTTTTGAAACTGAAGTTCTTCAGCCTGAGAAATTGTTATTGACTTTAATGGAAAAAATTGCTAAATATTATAGCGAAAAAAAGAATGAAAATCAATAATTAATTTGCCCATTTGCTCTATGGATTGGATTCGTGCTACCTTGCTTCTTACGCTACTGGCTGTGGTGATTGTATTTTCTGAACTGATACGCATCAAGCTTAAGCTTTCTATCCACTTCACTCGCAAATTTGTTCACATTTTGACTGGTATCCTGATTGCAATTACTCCAATGCTATTGGAGCGACCTGATCCGCTATTGGTCATTGCTGGGGCTTTTGCGGTGATTAATCTTGTGGCGATCAAAAAAAAATGGATGCCTGGTATTCATGCGGTTGTTCGGGTCAGTTACGGAACCGTGTTCTATCCCATCTCTTTTTTTATTTTAGTGTTATTGCTTTGGCAGGACCATCGTGCGATTCTGGTCATTGCCATGCTTATTATGGCGATCGCCGATGCCATGGCAGCGGTGATTGGTGAAAGCATAGAACACCCGATCCGCTATCAATTTGATGGTGAGCCGAAGTCGCTGCAGGGCTCTATGGCCATGCTGATCAGCAGCTTCATCATCAGCGTTGTCGGCCTGAGCCTCTATTCGTCATTTGAGTCGATAAGGATAACGGCTGGCCAGACGCTGTGGATCGCTGGGATCGTTTCGATTATCGTCACAGCGTGTGAATCAATTTCATATAAAGGATCGGACAATCTCACCGTGCCTCTGGGCGCGGCCTTTACACTCCATTTCATGCTCACTCATCCCAGCGCGGATAATATCGCTTTCAGCGTTGGCGTCGTTTTTGCGCTATTCATCGCCGGCAGTTCATATTTTTTGCACTTTTTAGATGGCAGTGGAGCGGTGTCAACTTTTTTATTGGGGGTTGTTATTTTTGGGACGGGAAGGTGGGAATTTAGCATTCCGATCCTATTGTTCTTTTTCCTGTCAAGTTTACTCTCAAAGCTCGGTAAAAGATGGAAGCAACGATTTGCGGATACCTTCCAGAAAGGCGGGCGACGGGATGCCGGCCAGGTAATCGCCAATGGCGGAATTGCGGGAATCATTGTGTTGCTGTGGAATTATTTTCCCCATGATATCTGGTATTTTTTGTTCATTGGATCAATTTCGGCAGTGACCGCCGATACCTGGGCAACAGAAATCGGTGTTTTTTCAAGAAAAGCTCCGCGGGATATTTTAACATTCCGTCGCGTGGCCCCGGGAACATCCGGCGGCGTCACGCCATTGGGACTCGCTGGGGCATTATTAGGAAGCTTTATTATCGTATATCTTGGTAGCCTCGTCACGCAGCGATATCATCATTCATTGAAACCTGGTGCGCTATTCAGTATTGTGATTATTGCTGGTCTGGTTGGGAGCATCGTGGATAGCATCCTTGGTACCACCGTTCAGGCGCAATATCAATGCGGCGTTTGTGGCAAAGTTACTGAGAAGAAGTTGCATTGTCAAAATCATCGAACTACATTAATCGCAGGATATAGATCGATTGATAATGATGTGGTCAATTTCATTTGCGCCATTAGTGGAGCGCTGTTTACATGGCTTGCCTATCAACTTTTAAGCTAAACTGAAATACGAAACGGATAATTTTTATCCCAGGCCAATCCACGAAGTACATAGAAGCTCATGGAAAGAATTCATTCTCTGATATGTCTGTGCGTTAGTCGTCGGTTTTTGTGCGCACCGTCTGTGGAAATCGGTCATTTTAGAAATTTGGGTTCTCAAACATGAGGATCATTTGTTCTTATAACCCACTGCTTTTAGAAATCAATTTTTAAAAGAATATAGAGCAAGTGGGGATCCATGATTGCCCTTTTCGGTTTACGATTGTTATTGCTTTATTCTGGGATAGATTAAATTTCATCAGTACTGGTGATTCGCTCCTGAAAATTTGAAAAAGAAATGCCGGTTGTAAAAGCTCAATTGTGGTTCGTCTTGTACGCATAATATGGCAATTGCTCGAATCGCAACAAGATGGCTCATCCAGAGGAAAAAGCTGATGTAACGGAATGATCATCGGACGAAAATATCCTCTCGGAGTGGGTGCGAAAGCGCAATAGAACGAAACCTTCATGCGAAAATTTGACATCAAGTTTCTGATGATTTTGGGTTTGATATTGTTTACCTCTTTAGCACAAGGTTTCGATTCGTTCGAAAATGACGCGGCGTCTGTGCTGCAATCAAAAAGGTGGAAACATTACGAGCAGATCAAGCATTAAAGATTCTCATTAAGATGCATCGTGGAAGAGTCTCTGAATTCTTAATTTTGGTTGAGTCCACTCGAAAAGCCAAATCTTGAACATGGTCATTGAGAGCGCAGGGATGCGGGTCGAACTCGAAGGCGGCTGTTAGTGACAATCTCTTCTACCACATAGGATGCCTTCGCATAAAACGTCCCGCAATGACGACCGATAATAAATTTGGTTGATTTCAGCTATTTAGAATAGACCCATTGGTCGTTCAAATGGAATTCATGAACAATTTCACCTAATAAAATTTGTGAATATTTACCAAATGGAGAAAAACGATGACAATAATCACCGATGTTTTTGCTCGTGAGGTTCTTGACTCAAGAGGCAATCCGACAGTTGAAGTAGAGGTCGCCCTTGAATGCGGTGCTATTGGTACAGCAATTGTTCCTTCTGGTGCTTCGACTGGGGAGCATGAGGCAATTGAGCTTCGGGATGGTGATAAATCGCGCTATCTTGGCAAAGGGGTAAGCCAGGCGGTGAATCATGTGAATGAGATTATCGCCGAAGAGATCATTGGCGAAGATGCCACAGAGCAGATGATTATCGATAAAATTTTATTAGAGCTCGATGGCACCGAAAATAAGTCAAAATTAGGGGCAAATGCGATCTTGGGGGTTTCGTTAGCCGTTGCTAAAGCTGCTGCAGCAGCCGTGGACCTGCCGCTTTACCAATATATCGGCGGAGTTCATGCACGAATATTGCCAGTGCCCATGATGAACATTCTGAATGGTGGTGTCCATGCCGATAATAATGTTGATCTTCAGGAGTTCATGATTATGCCCGTCGGAGCGGATAGCTTTAAGGAAGCCCTTCGATTCGGGGTGGAGACCTTTCATGCGCTGCGAGCGGTGCTGAAATCCAGAGGCTATCATACTGCTGTCGGTGATGAGGGAGGGTTTGCCCCTAATCTTCGATCCAATGAAGAAGCCCTTCAATTGATCATGGAAGCCATTGCCAAAGCTGGTTTTCAGGCTGGCAACCAAATATTCATTGCTCTTGATCCCGCAGCCAGTGAATTCTATAATAAAAACACCCGTCAATATGAGCTTAAATCGGAAGACAAAAGTTTCTCATCTGAGCAATTGGTCGACTATTATGCGAAATTGGTAGCCAGGTATCCTATTATTTCGATAGAGGATGGACTGGCCGAGGATGACTGGGAAGGTTGGAAGATCATGACTGAAAGATTGGGATCAAAAATTCAATTGGTGGGCGATGATCTGTTTGTGACGAACACCCAACGACTCAAGAAAGGCATAGCGCTGGGGGTTTGTAATTCAATTTTGATCAAGGTCAATCAGATTGGTACGCTTACGGAGACTCTGGATGCGATTGAAATGGCCCATCGTGCGGGGTATACAGCCGTCATTTCCCATCGCTCTGGTGAGACAGAGGATACAACCATTGCGGACATTGCGGTAGCCGCCAATACTGGTCAAATTAAAACGGGTTCGGCATCTCGAACGGATCGAATTTGCAAATATAATCAGCTATTAAGGATCGAGGAGAATCTTGGAGAGGCTGCAATCTTCGCTGGGTTAAGGGTGTTAAGATCGGCTGGATAGCTTCTCTTAAGCAACGATGAGATAAGGTCATCGATCAGTTTTTTGAAAGGAACATGATCCCCGATTCATGCTCATATTGGTTGTGGCTTTGCCGAGCTGAATTATAATGAATTCATGCGCCTCACTCGTTTTAGCAATTCAGCTTTAATTTTTTTTATTCGATTGAAAGCATTTTTTCATATATAGACCTTAATTTCTATGAAGAAGCGCGTTTTGAAATCTAGGCTAACTCATCGAACTGGTCCAAGAAAAAAACCACGATTATTGGTATTGGGAATTATCATATTTTTATTGTCGTCAATTTTTATTTTTGGAAATCATGGCCTCATCAAATATGCGCAACTCCAGTATCGAAAAAAGGCACTTTTGAAACAGATCGCTGTACTCAAGGAAGAACAGCAGCACTTGGAACAGGAAATTGACATGCTCCAAAATAATTATCGCTACATCGAAAAAATCGCACGAGAGAAATATCAGATGGGAAAAGAGGGGGAAAAAATATATTTTATCATTCAGGTGCCAGCGACCGATAAGAAACCGAATCGGGCGAAATGATTGAGAGCGACCTTTGCAGCCCAGGATCTTGCCGATTCAAATAGCGAGCGATCAAAATGTGGAGACGGCTAAAAACTTATTTTCTCACTGGATTGGTGGTGCTAATTCCATTAGTGTTGACCGCTTATATTATCTGGAAGTTATTCAATGCGATCGACGGATTGCTCCGCGGTCTCGTGAGCAATGTTTTGGAGCGCTTTGGCATTCCAATCAGCAGTATGGGCCTCGGCTTTGTCTCGGTCATTTTGCTCATTTTATTGACCGGGGTGATTGCGAAAAATTATTTTGGCCGAAAGGTTATTCAATTGGGGGAGCTGATTCTTGTCCGAATTCCATTGATCAATCGGATCTACCGAGCCATCCAACAGATCAGCAATGCGTTTTTTTCGGAACGAAGAGAAGTATTTAAAAAAGCTGTTTTGATTGAATACCCCCGAAAAGGCGTTTACTCGCTCGGCTTTCTTACCCAAGAAACCAAGGGAGAGATTCACGAACGATTGAAGCAAGATCTGGTCAGCGTTTTTTTGCCAACGACGCCGAACCCCACTTCAGGCTTTCTATTGTTCATCCCCAAAAGAGATGTGATTGAAATGGACATATCGATTGAGGAGGCGCTGAAATTGGTCATTTCTGGCGGAGTGATTTCTCCCGAAGGACCTGTTCCAGCAGCGCCAATAAATCTCAGGGAACCCTCACCAAAAGATAAAATTGATCTTTTTGAACTTCGATAATTTTTAGATGCTGAAGCGCAAAATGGGCAAGCAAAAGTTCATCATTACAATTTTCATTTTATCACCCATGATATGCTGCTTTGGGGCAGCCCAGGATGCGAATGATTCGCTGGTATATCAAATCGGCTTTGAACAGGAATTAACCACTTACCGATGGCTTTCTCAAATTTATTTTCAGCGAATTCTACTCAACCACATGATGCTCCGCGCTATCGAAAATTTTGGGTCATCACTGATTCGCTTCAGCAGCTCGGATCACAAATGGAAAGATGATCAGCAGTTCACATTGGAATTTCAAATCCCACTCAGCGAGCGATGGAAGTTCAATTGGGCCGCTGCGGCTAATCGATTTCGTGATCGTCTATCGGGATTTGTGAGCGATTTCAATACCAATTGGTCCACAGCTGGTTTAAAGTTCCAATGGGATAGAAATTATGAATTATCTTCCGCGATTGGATATAAATATGATGATCGACAGATCCGCCAGGATCGCGGGCTGACGCATCAGTTATTCATTCTGGTTGATTCGCTTGAGATTCAAAACTATATCAATCACATTCATTTTTTTAGTAAAGGGGACGATTACTCCCGTCGCCAGAATTTCGATGCGGAATTCAAGTATCAGGTAACCAGGCATTTTCAAGAAGGTGCATTTGATTCCTTAGCGATTTTCTGGGATAAAAAACGACGAGATAATTACGATCAATTTATTTTGAATCAAATTCTCATTGAGAGTTTTAAGGAGAACAATAAGGGGATCGCCAATTATTTGCGCTATACCCCATTCAGCAGCATCCATCTCAAGTTCCGCACCTTGCTTCATGCACGAGAGACCAGTGTTGGGAAGTATCTTTCGAAAAATGATGAAGAGCGTCGTTCTCGCAATGATTTTCAATTCGAAAACGAGATCAGCCTCCTAATCCAAAACCGGTTGGCATATATTACGGTTGCGCTACACTATGAGACCGATGAACAGAAAAATGCAATTCCAGATTCAATACGGGCGAAAAAGTTTTCTAAATTCTATTATTACATCTCTCCAGATTTTGAGAGCTCCCGGCTAACACTTTTATCTCGTATCCAGGTGCGTCTGTCCAGGGCTGATTCGCTTCAACTCTATGGTTCAATCAGTCGCTACCGCTATGACACTCCAAAAAACAATCCAGATGATCGTGATGAGCTTCGCTGGAATTTTGCGGTGAATGAGACGCACTATTTCGCCCCTCATTTAAAATTAATTACCAATGGCAATGTGATACTCAATCACCTGGTTTATATTTTTGGAGAGCGGAGTGCAAACAACAATTGGATGAGAATTTTTCATCTTTTTCCACAGATTGTTTATCAACCCAATCGCAATTTTTCGGTGGCTCATGACTTTGAAGTCTATGCCAATTATGTGGATTATGATTTTGAATTCGGCAAAAGCTCGGCAGATTTAAAAAGCTTTGTATATCGAAAATTTTCTCTCAATCAGGAATTAAAGACCAGAATAACCCAGCGCACTCAAGTCGTGATGAGCAACAAAATCGAATTGGAAGAGAATGGCAAGTTGGACTGGGAGCGTTGGACCGAATTTTTGCTGATGAATCGCGAGACTTACTGGTTGCGAGTGAGTTTAAATTTTCAACCCAACCGAACAACCCTCATAGCGCCAGGTTTTCTGTATTCGAAGCGAGTAGAGAGGAACCAGCATGGATTATTCCGCGCTAATGATGCCAGTGGGATCACCGGAACGATCATCAGCATGGGGCCGACTCTGAAGTTGAGTTATCATCCGCACCCAAAGCTGTTTGTTAGTTTTGAAGGAATGAGACGTGCGATTATGGTCGGACGATCTCAGAAGAGTTATTTCAACAATTTTAATTTTATGTTAAACTGGTACAAGTAGATCAAGGAGCGGCATTTTGGGCTTAACGAGCAAACCGTCATCTCAAAAAATAGTGATTGCAAGCGATCTAAGAAATATCCGGAAGGTTGAACGGCTCGCTGAGAAAATAGCCAAATCGTTGCATTTCTCGCCTGATGAACGAGATAGCTTGGCAATTGCGGTGACCGAGATTGTGGGCAATGCCATTGTTCATGGCAATAAGCAAGACGCGAATAAAAACGTAACCATTGAGTTTGAATATAATGAAAAATCCATCACCGTTATTATTCAAGATGAAGGAGCGGGGTTTAATGAAAAGCAGATCGCGAATCCATTGGAGCCGGAGAACCTGCTTAAGGAGAGCGGTCGCGGTATTTTTATTGTTCGGGCGCTCATGGATCAGGTGGAGTTTTTTCCCAGCTCAAGAGGTACACGGGTCAAAATGGTGAAACGGAAGAAGGGATCTGCAACTTAGTCATTCGTCTTGGATATTCCTCTCGGTCATTTCACGATGCGTCAGATTCGCGACGACTTTAATATTACCACTCAAAGGAACTTTGGGAGAGAAAAATAGAGGCATTGTTCTGCTTTTCTCTCCCAGCTCGTTTCGGAGATCTGTTCGGAGTTTGGTCATTCTGCCTCAGGGGATGGCTTTTTTGAACCGCTATAGGTGCCTGGTGCAATGAGATCTCTCCTAAGCTCTGCCAATTCTTCAATCGCTTTTTTCTTTTTTTGAATCCGATCTAACAACAAACTCTCATCGCGACTGATGACCATTAGGGTCATCGTATCAGCTATTTTATTCGCTTGAAGTGAGATCGCCTTGTTCAAACTATCAATCTTTTTCTTGAGCCGATCGATCTTTTTTTCGATGACCTGCTTCTCATCGTCGCTGATCACCATAATACGCCCTCCTGAAGTTGATTTTTAATGGATGAGTTCGTCGCACATCTCATTTGAAAAATAAACAGACGAGTTTAAAATGAGAGTGCGCTCTTAATCCAAAAATGCTGAAAATGGAGGGAATTATCACCGAGCTGGTAGCTATCTCTGAAGCAAAATCCCGTTCCTTCCTAAGCGCAGATCACTGTTCCAACCATTTTATCAGCACTTTTTTGACCCGATTCTTTTCAATTTGTATTCTATTCTATTCTATTCTATAATTTTTCTTTATGAGGCATGAATTCAACTGCTGACTTTTTAACTTTTTTATTTCAATATTAGTTTCAATCAAATGGTAAAACTAAAACTAAATTACATGGTATAATATACACTTTTAAAATTCAATGTCAATATTTATTTTTGATTTAAAAGTAAGCCATCTCAAATAGTGACAGGTCAAAATCATTTTTGAAGGTTGTATGAGAGAATTCGGAGTTGCGTTTTACGGACAAACGATTTTGATCATTTAAACGCAAGTCGTATCGTATGAAATGGTCTTATTTTGACCCGAAACCGAAGGGCTGAAAAGTCATCAATAACTGCACTTCGATGAATAAAACATGACAGTCAGCCACATGAATGAGTAAAAATTTAGGCCTGTTCAGATAGCTGCCAAATAAGGCGATCGGCTCGTGATGGTCAGAAATTTCTAAGTTCATAGCCAAAATCACCGACCATCATAGAACTTTCTATAGGAAATGTGGCTTTTCTTACATGCAGATAAATGGCAATGAATCGAATAGAAAGGTGATCATGTAAAAAAATAGTTGATTCTGGATAAAAATATGCTATCTTATTTATGTCGCTTGCGATGAATAATTTTTTGAGTCCGATCTTTCATCAATAGATTATTTGGATCGGATTGGGGGGCACCATCAATTTATGGGAGGAATGTGGTAATTTTAGCACGCTGTTGTAGTGATTTCGCGTCAACAGCGATGAAAAATAAAATCTGATGTCATGATTTAAAGGGGGTTATACGAATATTAGCTCGGCATAATATTTGTGATATCGGTCAAAGGTTTTGGTTCATCAAAATAGGCCGCCACTTCGGCAGAATACTGTTTCGGATTAAGCTCGTGATGCTGTCTCAAGTTATGGAGGAGCGTTGAGGAGATATTAAATCCTTCGCTCGTTTTGATTCGCTGGGTGACCAAGAGCAGCAAAGGATGTTTATGCTCATCTTCTCTGATATTGTTGATACGTTGAAAAAGTGAATAATATTCTGGAATAATGACGGCCATGGTAATGTCGTTGGCGGTGCAGAAATTAATCAAAAAGGCATCCGATTCCATTTTGATGATATGAAACAGCTTCCCGTCGGCAATCTGATGAATATAGGCTTTGAGGGAGTTAGCTCTGTCATTATAAGGATTCACTTTATAGGATTTACAAATCCTGGCGTATTCATCAGAGGTCAATAAAATAAATACTTCGTCCGCAAAATCAAAGGCCAATTTAATGTAATACTTGTGTCCTTGATGAAGGGCGTTGAACGTGCCACCGATTATAGCCGTTCGTTTATTTTTGCCATTATCATCCTTGTTAACCATAAGATGCAGCCCGAGCTGAGAGGATGTTGAGCCCAAAACAGATCGTGAAGTTCGATAAAGTAATACAATCAATCCCTTGATTTTGCATAAAAATACACGCATAATTTAAAATATCATAGACAAAAATCAAATCATATTATTTTAATTATCTAAGAAATTGAAATAAAAATGATAAGTGGGGTTTGGAATTATTGCAGAAAGGAGTCATTCCACATATGAGCTCCCTTGAACAAGAGTCCGCACAAACCTTGAACAAATCGCCTTGTGAATTTCGGGAGTTATGCGATGAGCTAAAGCAAAATAAGAGCATGATCAAAAAGCTGTCCCTTTTATCTGAGACGGATGGCGTCCTTCTTTCCGAAGCAGATAAGAAATCGTTAGATGAAAAATTTGATTTCATTGTGGAGAAGGCGACAGAAATCCTCGATGCTGAATTGTGCACCCTCTGGCTGGTCGATGATGGGCACATTTATATCAAAACATCTTTTGGCATAAAAGAAAGATTGGGTGAGGCAGAGAAGATCGATAAGCAAAAGAAATTGCCAATCACGAGTGGCGAAGGCTCTGGGCTTCATGGTCATATTGCTTTTACGAAACGGCCTCATAATTTAACTCGCCAGCAAATTTATAGCCATCCAGCGACCCGCAAAGATATCAATACCTCCGATTTTTTGTCCACCGATGTAGCTTATTCCTCACTAAATTTCCCCATCCTTGATGAAAAAAACAATTTGCTGGGGCTGCTTTGTGTCTACAATAAGCGAGATGAGAACGGCAATTTTTACACCGATCGCGGCTTTTCCGAAGAATTCGACATGCCACTCATGCAGATTCTTACCACCAAACTGCTGATCGCTATCAAAAATTCCCAAATGATTAACGAACTCGATAAATATCGTCGGATTATTGAGGCGACACCTGATCCCGTCGTGATGACGACTCTGGACGGCACTATGGTTTATATGAATAAAGGCGCTATCGAGATATTTGGCGATATTAGGGGAAAAAGAGTCAAAGATTATTACCTGTCTGATGAAGTGTCATCGGGTATTGAGAAAGCGTTTGAAGTGATGCGGCGATTGAACGAAAGTCCAACAAATTCCATTCAGGACTACGAGACCAAATTCATTGACAAAAATGGTGAGCCAGTACCCGTAAGCGCCACTTTTAGCTTATGCAAGGATGCGAACCAAAAGGTCATTGGAACGATTGGGATTGTTAAGGATTTGCGTAAAATCAAGCGCTTGATAGAGGTGGGGAACTTGCTGTTGGCGCTGCGCGATACGGATCAAATTTTAGAAAAAATTTCAGAGATTTGTCTGGATTTCCCGCATGCCATTCGGGCCTATATTCGAGTACATGATGAATCCTCCCAGCGGCTGAAGCTTTGTGCGTTGAAATCGAAACTCGCTGGAGACGCTTTTCCAGAAGACAATATTTCAATTGACCAGGGGATAACTGGCTATGTATTTCAGAATCAAAAACCTTATTTATCTTCTAATTTAAATGAAGAGCGCCCTGAGTTTCGCAATTGGCTATTTAAAGACGCTAGGTCTAAATTGGCAGTCCCAATCAATCGAAATGATACCGTTTCCAATACCACCAAAACATTTGGTGTGATCTATGTCGATAGCCAACAAGAAAATGCTTTTTCTATTAACGACATGTATTATCTCTCCACTCTTGCCAACCAGGCGGCTGCGGCGCTTGAAAACGCCAATTTGATCGCTGCGAAGACCAAAATCATTACAGAGTTAACCGCCCTCGAAAAAGTCCAGGAAGCCATTACGAATTATCTTGATGTTGACATGATTTTAAAGGCGGTGCTTGATGCGGTAGTGGATATTTTAAAATTTGATTATGCGACCATCTCTAAGATAGAGACGACCTTAAATCAAATTGGTACTATTGATGGGAGAAATGTACCGGAAGAATGGCTTGTTATGGCCTGGCATTCTCTGGATAGCAATGATATTCAAGCCTGGGTCGTAAAAAACAAGAAAGAGATCAAGCTCACCGGTTGGGATGATCGGTTGGACAAAGAGATTTTTGAACGGTTCAACCATCAAAATCTGGTTCGGGTTTACTTCCCCATACTCTCTCGCAACATCGTGTTTGGGACATTAGAAGCAGGCTACCAGAAAAAAAATCGGCAGGATATATCTGAAAGTGAAATGGATACGTTAAGAAAGGTGGTTACTCTGGCTGGGATAGGTATCGATCAAGCTTATATGAGAAAAGAGCAGTCGAAATTATTAGATCAGCTTCGGCAACTAAATATTGCAAGCATCGATATTCAATCTTCCCGATCTCAGCAGGAGGCGTATCGTCATATCTTCAGTTGTTTAGAGCGAATCGGTTATCCCAAAGCCATGCTATCATTGATTAGCGAAACATCTGGCAAAATAGAGGGCCGTTATGCCTCGGGGATCAATTGGAAGCAAATCGTGCGGGAGACCTCATTCGACTTATCCTCAAATAATGTTCTGGCCTGCGCCATTCGAGATCGCCGTTCCATTCTGATCAAAGATTGTTATCACGATCCTTGTTGCGATCCAGCCACCACCCAAAAAGCGCAGATCAAGTCCCAATATGTCATTCCCCTTATTGTTGATGACAAGGCCATTGGTGCATTACAGATCGATCTATCGGATAAGCAGGGATTGGTGAACGGTTCCGAAGATGTGTTGCGGCATCGGATGCAGATCCTTGAAACATTTGCCTGCCAAATCGCCACTGCGATTCGAAATGTAAAAAATCGCGAAACCATTAATCTCCTGGAAACGACATTAACCGAAACAGCCCACGAATTTCGCAGTCCGCTGCACAACATTCTCACCCAAATTGGCGGTCTTAGAAGTTATTTTCAAGTGGATGGGGATAAGTCGAAAGAAGTGAATGAAATCTTTAAAATTATTACCGAGGAGGCTCATCGCGCCAAACGCCAAATGGAAAACACCTTGATGTTTACGGAGCGATCGCGCGGTTTAATTGGTTTCAATTTTGAGAAGGGGCTCATTCAGCAGATCATCCAAAATTGTGTCAATAATTATCGTTTGCGTGCCCTGGAACGGGGAATATCATTCCAGATTCGTGATAATGTGAAGAAATTGCCACCGTTCCTATTCGATCGGCCCAAAATTGAGCAGGTGATCAGTAATTTGTTGGACAATGCTGTGAAATATTCGCATGATAATCGCTATATTCAAATTCAGGGATTTGATGACGGCACTCGTATTCATATTGAAATTTGGGACAAAGGTCTGGGGATTCCCGAATCAGAGTATGACAACATATTCAAGGGCTTTCGACGTGGCAGCCCTCGCGATCAGAAAAGATATATCCCAGGCACGGGATTGGGGTTAAAAATTTCAAAGGAGATTGTGGAAGGACATGGCGGCCAAATTACGGTGAAAAGCACACCGTTCTTAAATGATCCGCGCCGGGTTAGCATTTACGAAGGATATGACACCATCTTTACCATTATTTTGCCTAAGATGCCACCAATGATCCAGGAGAAATAATATGAAAACACGAATCCTTTTTGTCGAAGACGAGCGCTGGGGCGTCATCCCTTATTTCAAGGAATTGGAGAAAAAGGGGTTTGAATGTCAACTGGCCATGAATGGAGATGAAGCGATCAAAAAATTGGAATCGAACCAGTTCGATTTAATATCCATGGATGTGATGTTTCCTCCTGGGAAAATGCTGAATAAAAACACTCAGGCGATTCGGGCTGGTTTGAAATTATTGTGGATGATCCGGGAGGGCAAAATTAAGAATTGCCATCCAGAACTGAAGGTTATTATCCTCACTGCGGTAATGAGCCCAGAAATCGAACGGGAATTCAAACAACTGGGGGTGAGCGCCTATCTTAAAAAACCAGTGGAATTCAATAAAGTCATCGAGACATTCTGTGAATTCTCAAACCAAAACGAAAAGAGGGATTCATAATGGATGATGTGAAATCCGCATTAGGACGATTGCCTGTCCGGTTTATTGAATTATTGGTTGATAATAATCGGAAGATATTTTATAATTTGGATTCGTATGATCTTTTCTCCAGCATCCTCGATACACGCTTCAGCCCAAGATTCACACCCAAAATGAGCCTATTATTTATTGCAGATTCCAATGATGACACATTAAAGCTTGTTGCTCAAAAGGGGGTCGAAGAAGCGGCGATCCGAAAATCCACAGTCACTCGAGGAGAAGGTTTTGTTGGAAAGATTGCTGAGCAAGGAAGAATTAGCGTTTCGGACCAACCAGACGACTTTCGTGGCATTTTTCAAGAGAATTCTGGCCTGGCGCACCAGGTGGGTACGGCCATCGGCTTGCCTTTGAAAGCAGCGGGGAAAGTGATTGGCGTGCTAAATTTCTTTTTAGAAGGAACGGCACGCTTGTCGTCCAATGAACAAGTGATGTTGGAAATTTTAGCTGGACATGCTGGCGCGGCGGTACAAAACATAATGCTGCTTCAGCGATTAAAATCCGACAATAATGATCTGGATTTTCTGGTGCAAATTACGCACGACCTGGCTTCGTCCTTGGAACTGAGCCAGGTCTTGAAAAAGATTTTAAAAGCAGCGCAACAGATCGCTAAGACCAATAATTCTTTTTTATGGTACAAAGATCTGATCACCAAAAAGTGGCGACGAAAATTTCCCGATAATTTAAAATTGGCAGATCTGGAACTCCCAGATATCGAGAACGGCCAGGGGATCATCGGCCACGTTTATTTAACGGGTAAGCCGTATCTATGTAACGATGTGACGCACGACCCCTATTATTATGAGAGCTGGCCGGAAACAAGGTCAGAAATCGCCGCGCCTTTGATTATTGACGGAACAGTAAATGGGATTTTAAATATTGAAAGCACCCGATATGATGCCTTCACAGAGCGAGATCTCAAGTTGCTCACGATGTTGGCCGGTCACGCTGCTATTGCCCTCAGAAATGCCCAACTTTATGCCATTGCCGATGAAAAAACGCGTCATTTTATCACGCTGCGACAGATCACCGAGGAATTAGGACAGCAAAAAAGCATCACCTCAATCTTATCTTCCATCGCCCAGGAGAGCCTTAATATTGTTGGGCAGGGTAAGAAGATCTGTTTTGTGATGCTAATCGATCCAGAGAAAAATATATTAGAGACCAAGGCGGTCGCACCAGCTATCGCGGCAAGTAATCATCTCAATTTTTATGTCGATCTCAACCAGAATAAGAGCATTGTAGTGTGGGTTGCCCGAAATGGCGAAGCGCGGCTTGCGAATGATGTCAGCCAGGATCCGGAATACTTGGAAGTATTCCCTGAAACTCGATCGGAACTCTGTGTTCCACTCCGTTTTCGCAATGAGGTGATCGGGGTGATTGATATTGAGAGCTCGGAACTGAATGCATTTGGTGAGCATGATATCGAACTGCTCCAGGCGTTAGCTGAAAGCACTGCCATCACTACGAAGATCGGCGAGCTGTGCGATATCCGATTATGCCAATTGCAGGCGCTTTACAAGATCGAAGAGAAAATCACGGCGACTCGCGATCTGGATCAGGTGCTCGATTTATTGGCGCAAGAAGCACTGGCTGCGATCGGCGCTCAAGATCGCATTTTATATGTCCAATTGGTCGACAAGGAGCAAGGGCTCGTCACGACAAAAGCTGTCGCTGGCGATAAGGCGCACCAGAAAGCTTATCTCAACAAAAGCACATCATTAGATGAGGGAATTTCTGGTGAGGTGATCCGAACTCAGCGCCATTATCTTTGCATCGATGTGAAGAAAGATGATTTTTATTTGAAAATACATCCACTGGTTCAATCGGAACTCATCGTCCCAATCATTTACAATGATCAAGTCATCGGTTTGATCAATGTGGAGAGCTTTAAGAAGAACGATTTCGGTCAATATGAAGTGCATTTGCTACAGCAATTGGCCAATCAGGCCGGGATTGCGATCGAAAACGCGCGGCTTAATGAAAAATTGTCTGACCTCCAATTTCAGCTGAACGAAGCAATTGGGATGAGTGCGGTTGGCGATGTGCTATCTGGCTTAACGCATGATATCCGAACCGCTTCTTCGTTAATTTCTGGAGAAGCCCAATGGATTGAATTCCTGCATGAGAACAACCAATTGGAATTCTCGGCAGTTATTGAATCGATGAAAAAAATCGAGGCACAGGTGGCTCGAATTGAGCGCATGACCAGCGACATGATGGAGCGAGCGCGTGCGTTGCCGCCACAATTTGTGGTAACCAACCTGGCGGAAACCACTCAGATGCTCGTTTATCTCACCTCTGGTTATTCGCGACGGCATAGAGTCGATTTTCGAATCGATTACCCCTCGCTCAACTTCACTGCCCAGGTTGACCCGCATCGCCTCCTTCGGGTCTTTATCAATATTATTAAAAATTCGATTGAAGCCATGCCAGAGGGGGGAACCATTGCTATTCGTGCCAAGCAGTTCGACAATTATTTTGTCATCCATTTTGCGGATTCTGGCAAGGGAATGGAGGGAGAAGTGAAAAAAAAGGTATGGGATCCATTTTTCTCTTTGAAGCAAGGAGGCTTTGGATTGGGCTTAACGATTTGTAAGCGAATCATTGAATTAGAACATAATGGGAGAATAACGATTCTGAGTGTGAAAAATAAAGGTAGCAATGTGAAGATTAAATTGCCTTACACCCAAGAATAGAGCATAGGAGTAGATGTGATGAAACCTGAAAAGAAACGCATCTTAGTGGTCAATGATGAGCAGGAGATGCTTGATCAAATTCGGCGCTGGTTAACCGTTGCTGGGTATGTGGTGCGATGCACGATGACAGCCGAGGATGGGATTAAGATATTTAGGGAGAAGCAATTTGATTTAATTTTATTAGATTATAACTTAAAGCGAGAGCAAAATGGCGCCAGAACAGCAAAAGCGTTTATCCCCCGTTTTAAGCAGCTAAATCCAACGATACCGATTATCATTATCTCAGCGACAGAAACCCGGTTGGATAAAGATGAGCTCGGCGTCACTGAAGTGATGATTTTGCACCAGGCTATCTGGAAAACTTTAGCCACCAAGATCGCCGAAATACTCCCCCAATAATGATGACTGTGACCACTATGGATTCATAAGGGAAACGTATATATGTCTCGCACGAAAAGGATCTTAATTATCGATGACGAAGAAGATTTTCACTCTTTGTTTTCAAAGCTCCTCACTGCTGAGGGCTATGAGGCGATATCGGTTTTTTCTGGTGAGGAAGCGTTGCAGCGGCTGATTTCCGAGCGTTTTGATTTAATCATTCTGGATTTGGTTCTGCCAAAACCGGGGATGTCTGGTATTGAAACATTGGAGGCGATCCGCAGGATCAATACTGATACATGCGTGCTCATTACCAGTGCCCATGCCACGCTCGAGCAAGCCGTGGAAGCGGTTACGGAAAAAGGCGCCCAAGCGTATCTTCAAAAGCCATTCAAATTTGAAAATATCCGACAAATGGTTAGGAGTGGCTTAAAATGGCGGCCCGATTCGGTTCTCAACCCAGATCCGCAGGTGAATTTAGCAATCGAACTGCGGCGCAAAGGCATTATGAAACGTTGTTTTTTAACTGGCAGCCCCTATTGTCCCTGGCCAATAGAGGAAGCCGATAAGATGGTATTTGTTGGGATGCCGTTCATTGACAAAAGCCATATCTCGTATAGTCAGGTATATCTAAAGGCAATCAAACCTGCTATTCTTGGACTCGGTTTGATCGCCTGGCGCGCAGACGAGAGCATGAATAACGTTGCCATCATGTGCAAAATCTGCCGGGGCATTCAAACTTCTCGCTATGCGATTATTGATATAACTGATTGGAATTCGAACGTCATGTTCGAGTATGGATTGGCGTGTGGTTTGGGAAAGCGTGCAATTCTACTGAAAAACAAGATGAGCGATGTGCCAAGCGATTTGCGTGGTCTCGAATATATCAGCTATTCGGATTCCTATGAGGATTTGAAGATTAAAATCGTCGACCATCTGGGAAAATTGGTGACGAAAAGTTTTCCGCAAAACACTAGGAGTTAATATGCCCAAAGCCAAAATACTCGTTGTTGACGATGAACCGGAAACAAGGGAGCAAATTGCAAGATGGCTCTCAACTGATGATTACTGGCTGGATGAGGCGACAAGCGGAGAAGAAGCGCTCGAAAAGGTCAGGCAAACCGATTTCAGTGTGGTGCTGCTGGATTGGAAACTTCCTCAAATGGACGGATATAAGGTCTTGACACAATTGAAAAAAGAATATCCAGATATTTGCGTGATCATTCTTACCGCTTATGGTGACGCTGAGATAACCAAAAGGGCGATGAATGCGGGTGCCTTTGATTTCTTTGACAAGCCCCTTAAATATCGGCTGCTTGTGCCGCGCATAGCAAGCGCAGTGGAACGATTTAACCTCTCTAGGGAGCGAAATTATCAAACCGAGGAAGAACAGCAGAAATTCACTTTGGATAAAATCATCGGCAAAAGCCCCAAGATGCTGGCCATGTTAGAGCGCATTGAGAAAGTCGCCAAATCTGAAGCACCAGTGTTGATTCTGGGCGAAAGCGGCACCGGCAAGGAACTGGTGGCCAAGGTGATCCATTATAGCAGTCCTCGCCATGATAAGACCTTGATGATCGCGGATTGTTCAACGATTACACCGTCGTTAATTGAAAGTGAGCTGTTCGGACATGAAAAGGGCGCCTTTACTGGGGCTATTCGCCGGAAGAAGGGAAAGTTCGAGCGAGCTCATGAAGGCACTTTGTTCATCGATGAGATCGGGGAGCTGGATCAGCACTTGCAAATGAAGTTGTTGCGGTTTTTGCAAGAAGGAACGATCGAACGGGTCGGCGGAGAAGAAGTGATCAAAGTGGATGCCCGAGTATTGGCCGCAACGGCGGTCGATCTAAAGAAGGCCATCCAGACAGCCCGATTTCGGACCGATCTTTATTATCGGCTCAACGTCGTTACCATTGAGATCCCGCCGCTCCGTGAACGAAAAGAGGATATCCCGCTGCTGGTCGATCATTTTATTCGGATTTACAGCAGGAAGAACTTAAAGACAATCCGAGCTATTTCGGAAGAGGCGATGCGTCGACTCTTGGCCTATGATTTTCGGGGGAACGTGCGGGAGTTAGAGAACATCATCCATCGCGCCATTGTGCTGACCGATGACGAGGTCATCGGCCCATCGGCCATCGGCTTCGATCTGCTCGGCTCTCAACATTCCAATATTAACCAATATTTCGATATGCCGATTAAGCAATTTACTGATGCCTGTGAACGGGATTATGTTATTTATCATTTAAATAAAAATGACTGGCATATCAGCAAGACAGCGAAAGCCATTGGTATCGATCGGTCGAATTTGTCACTAAAAATAAAAAAATACGGCATTAGCAGCCATGATGAAAAATTTCGGTCAGCACTGTCCGACAGCGATCAAAATAATCGGGCCGCAGCGCATCATTGAAATGATAACGATAATAAATGCCGCGGCTTTTAGCGACATAATTCATTTTATCGAGAATGAAATAATCAATGAAATCTTTTAACTGAACCGCCAATCGATAGGGATCCATAGGCAACATCGGCCCAATAAAGACAAAAGTCTTGATACCCATGTGATGTAACTGCTTCAAGGCTGCAATTCGATCTGAAATAGCCGGCGCACTGGGCTCAAAAATTTTTCTGATATCGTCTTGATCCGTGGTAATCGTGAGCCCGACTTCGATATTGTGGAATCGCTCTATCAAATCTATATCCCTACATACCAGTGGGGATTTGGTGAGTATGGAGACGGGGACCTGATATTGCAACAATACCTCCAGACAACTGCGGGTGAGCTGATATCGCTTTTCTAACGGCTGGTAGGGATCAGTCACAGTGCTCAGGCTAATCCGTTTGTTTCGCCAAAAATCTTGGCATGGCTCATCATGATTTGATCCAAAAAGAGATGGGATGACCACTGAGCCGCTGCCACGGTTTAATTCTTTGGCCAGCACCGCCGCGATATTGATCTTCACATCAACAAACCCTCCCCAAGGCTCTGGATGATGGCTGAAACGCTGCATAAAATCCGCATAACAATAGCGGCAACCATGCGCGCAGCCCCGATAAGGATTCAATGCGAAATCTATGCCAGCGATGCGTGAGGGGGTTAGCGCTGATTTGGCTAAGATCTCTTTAATCGCAAGGGTCATGAGGTTCCTTTACAAGAGTCATTATTAGACGGCTTCGGGATATAAACATAGTTCAATATGACTATCATGGCTTTTCCAGATGGTAACCATTCATGTTTTAGCTTGCCGATAAATTTCTTACGGTGACGCTGGTTAGGCTGACGTCAATCGCTGGCTGGAGGATGGCAACGAAAGACCCGATTTTATTGAGTCGAAGCGTGAGCCCAGCAAATGAGCGATATGACGCCATTTTTTCAGATGCTGATCTTGCCACCATAACTGATCTGAAATACAAATCAAATTCGCCGACGGAAGCCCTGGCCCAACACCTCATGGACATTGTTAATAATCACAAAGGCGTTGGGGTCAATGCTCTTGACAATTTCAGTGAGCATGCCGATTTCTTTTCGCGATACGACGGTGTAAATCACCTCGCGGTCTTGATTGGTGTATAGTCCTCGTCCTTTCAATGCGGTAGCTCCCCGGCTGAGATCATCCATAATGGCCGAGGCGATTGCGTCGCTTTTTGTTGAAATAATGATGGCGGCTTTTGCATAATCCATGCCTTCGATGAGGACATCGATGAGCTTCGAAGAAATGAATAACAGCACAAAAGCGTATAGGGTTAACGTGAGCGCAGGTTTAAAGGTCGAGATTTTCAACCAGTGAATGACCAACCCAGCGATCGAGATCACGAGGGAATCGATCAGCAAGAACGCCTGTCCCGGTTTCCACCCATGCTTTTTCTGCATAATAGCCGCAACGATGTCTGAACCGCCCGTAGAACCGCGGAATTTGAAAATAATGCCCAGTCCGACTCCCAACAATGCGGCGCCGAACATCACCGCGAGGATAAAATCATGGCGATACAGGTCCTGGATTGCCCCAGAGTTTTGCAATTGGATGAACCCAAAACCCGGGACATTACCGCGCAACAGATCGATGAAAAAGGAGCTCAGCGAAAACCCCACAAAGGTTCGAACCCCAAATTGGGTCCCGATCTCTTTGAGTCCCCAGAGATACAGTGGGATATTAAGCAGCCACATGGTTAACCCAACTGGAATTCTTTTGGCAGAAATATAATGGATGACCATTGCCAGACCGCTAACTCCGCCAGGGACAACTTGTGCATCGGTTAAAAACGCGCCAATGCCTAAGGCCATGATAAAAGCGCCAATCGTGATGGCAATATAGTCGCGGATTTGTCCAGCTAAAGAAAGATGCCAGGAGATATTCATAGATTGCCCTTTCATAAAAATTGCCAATAGCAATGGCAAACAAAAGTGACCGATTCATTGATCATCAAATTCATTGGTTATCCCTTTTTAGCACGTTGCTTAAGCCTATAAAAAATTGGGGAAGAAAAATCTTAAGATGAACTTCCGCTGTTTCATCGATCGCTCAAATGATGCGAAAACTCAATGGAGCGATTTTAATGCTTCAGATACAGGGACTTACTTTTTGAGTCACCTGGGGGCATTTATTTCTGATCAGCTCATTATAAAGATTCAATGCGCCTGTTTTATGGAAATTTAATGGATCTGGAATTAAAAAGCAACAGCAATTCTTTTGCTCATTTTTAGCGAATGACAAGTATCTTTTATCTTGCAGTGTCAAGATGCAAATGCTTTTGATCGGCAAACTCATCATTGAGAAAAAAGATAAAATACTTGAATTTTTGAATAATTTAATTTATATTATTGGCCTTTCATGTTCATTTGATCAGAGGGAATAACCATGCAACGATTTCGGCGGTGGAGGGTTCAAGAACACAAGCAGAAACTTGCAGCGTTCGAGGAGATTCAAGACATCACGGATCAAGTCGAATTGCAACTTCGCTATCGTCAATTGAAAGCGGATCTCAAGTTGATGAATATTGAGAGACTTTTAAGCCAGAAGATCGAATGGTTGCAACAACGCCACTTAGACCGATTGAAAGAGATATGATTCAAGACCGGAGCGTGTTCCGAGTACGGCAAGGTGAAGCATGTTTAAAAAACCAGATTTAATTCTACTCCATGCACCAGCAATATATGATTTTCGCAAGCGTCCAAATCTTTTGGGACCGATCAGCGACGTGGTGCCGTCCACACCGATTTTTGAGATGTATCCGATTGGGTTTTCTTCGCTGGCCGAACATTTGGAGCGCAATGGGATTGGCGTTCGCATCATCAATCTGGCCTATCGGATGCTGAGCGATCCCGCATTTGATGCGGAAAAAATGATTGCTTCGTTGCACCCCGTCGCTTTCGGTATCGATTTGCACTGGCTGGTCCATGCCCAAGGAAGCCTGGAAATTGCGGCGATTTGCAAAAAATATCATCCCCATATTCCCGTCATCTTTGGCGGCTATTCTTCGACCTATTTTCATGATCAGCTCATTCGGTACCCCCAGGTGGACTTTGTGATGAAAGGAGATTCCACGGAAGAACCAATGCTTCACCTGATGCGGGCATTGAAAAAGAAACTGGATTATTCTTCGATTCCAAATCTCACCTGGAAAAATGAGCAAGGCGAGGTATTTTCCAATCCAATCACCTATCTCCCAAAAGACTTGAACAGCTTTACGAATAACTATAAAAATCTTTTCAAGCTTGCGGTCAAATATTTTGATTCGAAGAGCATGACGGCCATCCATGACTGGTGGCGCTATCCGATCACCGCTGTAATGACCTGTCGCGGCTGTATCCACAATTGTATCATCTGCGGCGGGTCAAAATATGGGATGAAATACTATTGCGAACGGCACCATCCATCCTTTCGCGATCCAGAACTGATCGCCAACGATATTCGACAGATCAGCCGCTTTACCAGTGGTCCTATATTTGTCATAGGGGATTTGAATCAACCGGGGTATCCGTATGCCGAGAAAGTTCTAACAAGTTTAAAGCGCAAACCGATCGAGAATGAGCTGGTATTCGAGCTATTTGAGCCTGCTCCGGAGAGCTTTTTCGAGATGCTTGCCGATTCAGTTCCCAATTTTAATATCGAATTTTCACCGGAATCACATGATTATCGGATTCGTCGAAAATGTGGCAAGCGCTACACCAATGAAGCGATCGAATTGAATATTCAATGGGCGTTGATGCGGGGCTGCAAAAAATTCGATGTCTTTTTCATGATCGGTCTTCCATATCAAACCGCTGAATCGGTGCGCCAAACTGTCGATTATTGCGGGGAACTGTTGGATAAATTCGGGCCTCGCGTCGTACCATTCATTGCCCCATTAGCTCCGTTTCTCGATCCGGGCAGCATTGCGTTTGAGAATCCAGATAAGTTTGGCTATAAAATTTTTTATCACACGTTGGAAGATTATCGTCGGGCACTTTTAAAACCCAGTTGGAAGTACTTCTTAAGTTACGAAACCTGCTGGCTCACGCGAAATGATATCGTTACCATATCCTACGAGGCTGGCAAGAGGCTTTCTGAAATCAAATATCGGCACGGGCTGATCACCAAAGACGAATACCTGGAGATCACTGCTCGGATCGACCATGCGGTTGAACGGGTCAAAAAGATCGATCAACTTTGTCCAGATCCCGAGCAAAGTGACTGCTGGGAAAAAATTGAAGCTCTGCAATTGGATATGGAACGAGACAGTATCGCTACAATCAATAAAAAAGCTGAGATCAAATGGCCAGTATTGAGCACCAAATTTAGGACATTGAACATAATTCGGGCAATTTTATTTGAATAAATTTGGAGGAACGAGATGCGTAAGCTGAAATTGTGGCTCATGGAGGTTCGAGCTCCTTTTTTTACTGCAACGATTGTTCCGATCGTTTTAGGTTCGGTCATCGCTTCCAATATGACCCCCCAATTTAGCTGGGTCAATTTTTTGTTAGCCCTCATCGGTGGCATCTTTTTGCATGCGGGCGCTAACGTGATTAATGATTATTTCGACCATTTATCCAGAAACGACGAAATTAATGATGAATATATTCGTCCCTTTACCGGGGGAAGCCGACTGATCCAAGAAGGTTTGCTCAGCCCTAAAGAAGTTTTGATTGAAGCGGTAGTATGCTTATTGCTGGGTAGCGCCATTGGTCTATACCTCGCTTATAAAATCGGCTGGGTGATCCTGGTGATCGGAATTTTTGGGGTGATGTCTGCGATTTTTTATGTCTTTCCCCGGATCAATCTGGTAGGCCGAGGCGTCGGCGAAGCCCTAATCGGCATAAACTTTGGGATCTTGATGACCTTTGGCGCCTTCTATGTTCAAACCAGCAAATTTTCTTGGGTCCCAATTATTGCATCGCTGCCTGTGGCATTGCTGATAACTGCTGTGCTGTATATCAATGAGTTTCAGGACGCCAATGCTGACCATTTGGTGGGAAAAAATCATTTGGTCGTGCGGCTGGGAAAAAAACAAGCGGTTTACGGATACATTTTGATCATGCTGTTAACCTATCTAATCGTGGTCGTTGGGATTGTGACGGATACTCTCCCACCGATTTCATTCATCGCCTTGCTTACTGTGCCGCTTGCTCTAAAATCGATTCGGGTGGCGCAACAAAATTACAATAACAACTTAAAATTGGCCCCTGCGAATGCAGGTACAATCATAAACCATCTATTTACTGGTTTGCTCTTGATTATTAGCTTTTTCCTGGATCGCATTATTTAATGACTGAACGTCAGACCCAATGGGTCAGCATGAACCATTGCATTAGATCCTGAAGTCTCATTCGTAGACTTTTTGATACGAGGCTTGATGATCGACAAAAAGAGGGCACTTTCATCGCCCCCTCTTTATTTGCTTTCTGATGCAAAATTCGAAATTCAATTCGACCGTGGCATTCAAGCGAATGCGGGAAAGACAGTTCACTTGGGTAATTGAATTCTGCGAATGGGAACGATTGAGTGTCTGAACGAAAACCGCAAACGTAGAACCTGGGTCAATCATTTAGCTTTTCGCTTTTGATATCTCATTTTCTAACCCTTTTTTTCGTCTGATGGCGCTGCGCCTGGTTCCTCTCCTTGGAGGACAAGGGTGGAGTGAGGTCTACCAATGCGGTTTTTGTTCAGGCACTGTTTTCGGAAGAGGCCGCAGGAGGGGCCAAGCAATTCATTTTCGCTGATTCACGGCGGGAAGCCCTGAGTTAGAAGCATTCCTGCCTAGACGTTGAAAAATATGGGAGCGACCAATCGTCAATAGCACGAGTATGGGCTCGCCATGAAGATTAGGGATCATTTTTTCGATGAAATTGAGTGAAATCGGCCAGCCAATCATGATTTCTCAAATTTATTATGTACCATTGGATAATTTTAATCCGTGGACTCAGATTGCCCAGATACACCTCAGCCAAAATTGATAGCGTTTTGATTATTAGCGAAGGATAAATTCGGGAATCAGAGATGTCTGACACCCAAAAAATAATTCTGGAGAGACTGGGGAAAAATCGTGATATCATTAAGATCAAATTTCTTCCACCGATCAATAACAAGCTTTTGACGCTTTATCTCACCGCGGCATTCAACAAGTGTTTTAAAAATTGCTATTATAAAATTATCCTCGATATGGCCAGCGTGGATGATCCCACGCCAGATTTTATTGCGACGGTCATCGAAGCGACGGCTAAGGTCCGCTCCAAAGATGGCGATGTGAAAATAATTAATCTCTCCGACCGTGCTGAACAAGCGCTGGCTGCCTTCAATGCCTATGCCTATCTTTCCATTGGAAAAGAAGGGGATAGTTGAGCTCTAAATGAACGAATTTGAGATCATCTCCCTGGTCATCCCGCCTTGTTGGTTACTCCCTTGGTGCCAAAATGTCGCCCTGAAATTCTGAAATGAAACTGCGGATGAGACCCTGAATTACGAGTCACGCAAAAGAGCAAGGAAAGCGCCAGTTCTAAAATCTGTTTTGTTCATTGCTCCGAAGATTCGGTGAGCAAGCTGCTGTAATGTCTCCATACCAGCGGTGATGTTAACAATTTGGATGTCATATCATTGAAGCTTATTTTTGCTGCGAAGGAACGGATCTTAGAAAACCCAGAGCTCAGAACAAATCATAATGGAAATGCTGAGCATTATTATTAGTTTTTAATCGTTACACCAAGCCTTTGTTATGAAAGTGCCGAAAATTGGTTTGACCGATTGAAGCCGAATCGAATATATTGAACTTACTTCTCACATAAAAGGCATCTCATATCCCTTCATGCAAATAACAATCTTTTTTGCTACTGAACAAGGTCATATAGCCAGGCACGGCTCTAACTTGAACTTCCAGCACTTAAATTTTTTCTTGGTCATTCAATTTGATTAAAGTTATCGCTTTTTGAGCAGTAAGCGATTAGATGCTCCGATTTCCATGCAAATTGACAATTGTTTGCTCAATCCATTTATATTTAGCCTAACTTTTTGAATATTTTGCTTGCTTTTTTTATTTAATTTTTTAAAATAATGTCATGCTTGATAGAACAGACATGCAACAGCTTGTCAGGGGTGCGATGGCAGGCAATTCTTGGGCGCAACAAGAATTTTTTAACAAATTGTCGGTAAGATTCTCCCGATTAATTGCACATGAGTTGCGGAAGTACCCAGTACTGACCAATGAAGCTGATTTTGATGAGAGGGTCGAGGAGATCTGTCAATTGGCCATCGAGGAAGTTAAGAAATGGTGTCCTTTATGCAGCGCCAATTTTTCATTCGTGCAGATATCCAATGTGCTTCGCAATGTTTTGGAGACCTACATCACCAATTGGCTTACGAAGCTCGCGAAGACCGACAATTTAGAGGCCGAATCATTGTTGTTTTCGATTCTTAGAAAGAAACTAATGGAGCGGGCCAGCAAGAAAAGAGGAAAAGAGTATGGGTATAAGAACGAATGAGGATTTTATTCAAGAAGCTTTAATCATTATTTATGAGAAATATCGTGATATTGAATTTGAAAAAGGAATTTTGCCCTGGGCTTATGGCGTTTTGGATCGCGTGATGAATGGCGATTATCGAACCACGACGCGGCGCCAAAATATTTTAGCAGAGAATCGGAACGAAGTCATCAAAATTCATCAAGCCCACTGTTCCGCCGAAGATGAGGTGGCCACGTCTGAGTTGTCTGCTGAAGTATGGAGGGCACTGAATCAACTAAGCACAAAGGAGAAAGCGATCTTTCGATTAAAGCTGGAAGGATATTCTGGAGAGGAGATCCAACGGAAGCTGGGGATATCTCGGACTGCTTTAGATGTCACGGTATTTCGTGGACGGAAGAAATTGCGGGAGAAACTGGAAAAACGAGGAGCCATTTGAAATGAAATGTAGCGATCCAAAAATGCGGCAATTGGTAAGTCTTTACCAATTCAATCTGCTGGGGGAAGATGAAAAATTATGCGTTGAGGATCATTTATTAGATTGTGATGCGTGTTTTGAGGAAGTATATCGGCTGAGCGAAGTTTCAACGATCATAGAGCAGGAGCCTGAATTTTTTTTAGGGGCGGTACAACCAAGAAAATCCATTTTCAAGGTTGTCACTGAAGCCTTCAATAGCATGCTAAATGAGATAAGTCATTGGTCGAAAAATGTACTCGAATTGATCCAAGGCTGGGTGAAAATCCCTGCTATCAGAGTTTTAGTGCCAGTTGCCGCTGCTGTGCTATTGATCGTGCTTTTCGCCCAACCCATACGAAAAGATTTTTCGAAATTAGCCATTATCGAAAGTGCCTCGTATGTCGGTGGCAAAATGAGAGGCCTGGCGGATGAATTTTCATCTCCTCAAATTTTATATGACCAAGGGATGAAATATTATCAGGAGCGAAATTACAGACTGGCGATACAAAAATTGGATACTTTCGTTCGACGAAAAAAAGACGATGCTTATGGCCATTTTTATTTAGGTGTTAGCTATCTCATGCAGAGTGAATTTAAGAAGGGCATCAAACATCTTGAATCGGCTGCTGCTTTATGTCAGAAGCAAAATAAGCAGCTTTTATCAGAAAATGTCTATTGGCATCTTGCAAATGCATATTTAAAGATAAATGAGGTTGAAAAGGCGACAAAGCTACTCACGATTCTGGTCACTCAGGATGGGGATTACAAGAACCAGGCTTCCCATCTATTAGCGAAAATCTCGGAACTTAAGGCGGAGTAGTTGGTCGCACGCTAATTTCGAATTTAGAAAAGCCCACCTCAACATTAAATCAATCTCCTCACATTGATTCAAATGCCAGGTACCATCATCTGGGCCTGGCATTTTTATTGGCTGCTGAAGCGTAGCAGAGCAGCGCGCGAAAAAATGCTTGTCCCTGGGCTTGTAATCCCGGTTTTCAATTAGATCTGGTGTTCGTTAGAAATTTATGCATTTTGAGATTTGGGCAACCGTTCCTTTTCAGGCTGAGCAATTCTCAAAAATGAAAGATTCGATAAATGTCAATTTTGTGCTTGCTAAAGTTATCGAATTATTTTATATTATTCAGGCCAAATGGCTGGACAGTCGAACAAACAGAGAACTCATTATTGTGCATTCTGAACAAACGACAGCGAGCTGGTAGATTAGCAAATTAAACCCAGCAAGCCTCGGAGCGCAATCATTATCCTGATAAAAGCAGTTGTGGTTGTCCGTAGATATGACGTTGGCTCGCTAAACGGAAAATGTGACTTGCGCTCAATGGAATTGCCGTGGGATCAGCATGACCTTTTGATGGGGCTGCGGAACTGAAGTCAAAAATTAAAATCGCTGATCCGGGAAGCTTTGCAAGAGCCGAAATGCCACAAATGGTTTCTGTTGCAAAATGTAGCATTCAAATCGACCGTGTCATTCCGCTCCCTAACTGGCAGACTGAAGTCTCTTTAAAAGCTGCTATGGTGGGCAAATTGAAATAAAAATGCATTTCCACCAGTTGGAGGACAACATAACAATTTGGCCGGTTATTGGAATTTTGCGACTGGAATTCATTGGGGGCAGAGAAAAATAAAATGGCAATGATGCTTTGTCTTAGATCGAACATTGTTCTAAAGATGCAGTGTGAATCTTATGAAGATTGAGAAATCAATTCGTCTAATTATTTTCCTGGTGATGGGAGGCCTGGCGTTTTTTTGTAAAAATCCTTTTGCGACGCGAGAGCCCGAACCACCTACGCAGGGTCGATCGAGCTGGCAATTACCAACCGATCCGTCCATCGTGCTGCAAAATATGAGAGTGGCGATCCAGGAAAAGAATGTTGAGAACTATATGAAATGTCTGGTGGATTCGGCCAATATATTTCGATTTATTCCAGATCAATATCAGGCTACGGTGAATGCGGGAATATTTGAGCGCTGGTCGCTTGCGCATGAGCAATCTTATATCAATAAATTATTCACCTCGATCCCCAACGATTCGTTGCGCGCATTGGCATTTTCAAATATTCAGCGCAACGAGTTCCCGGACTCTGCGCTCATCCGTGCGGATTATATCCTCGAAGTTCACCATCAACTTGGCGCCAGTTATCCAACGATGGCCAAAGGGCAGGCCAGTTTTATCTTTATCAAACGCTATGGCTACTGGGTGATCCGACGCTGGATCGATTTTGAGACCCAAATTGACCCCTCCAGCAGTCGAGTGTCGTCATGGAGCACCATCAAGGCAAATTTCATTTAACCATTCGAGATCATGCATGAAAAAGCGATTTCCACAGCGACGAAAAATCACGAAGCACACATTTCGCAAGCGAACGAGTCGATTGAATACCAGAAAAAATCGAGCGAATCGAAAGGGCGAATGGCTCGAGGGAATTGCTCGAGCGATCCGCTTGTTGATCATCATCGCTATTAGCATCTTTTTGATCTATCGATTATTATGGCATAACAAGCATGACGCAAAAGCCCCGGTTGAAAAACCAACTTCTAAAATCACTCCTGCTGATACCATTGCCATTTTACCCCAGCAACCAGAGGTCAAGCTCGAAAAACTCCCCAAAGATCAGGCATTGGATCATTTATTGAATGATGTGTTCCGTTCGTTCAATTTAGAACCTGGCTGGATCAAGAGATCCGCTAACATCATCACGGTTCAGCTTCCGTCGGATGTGGCGGCGGTTTCAGTTATTTGGGAGATTATCCAGCAAATAAAATGGCTGGATCTGGATGTGCTCGTATCAGAAGAGGATTTGAAAAAGAACACCTCCACGATTGTGATTGGCCGGGGGAAGCAGCAAATGGCTACCGTGGTGTTGATGAAGAATAGTAGCCTGGAGCGCAGGGCCGGGAAAATTGCCATTATCATCGATGACTTTGGTTATTATGACAACGCCATCACTGATCAGTTTTTAGCATTGAGTCATCCGATCACCCTTTCGATCATTCCTGGCCAAAAGCATTCGATGAAGATGATCGAATTGGCCAAGGCCCATGACAAACCTTATCTGGTCCATCTTCCAATGGAGCCGCTGGAGGAAAAAGTGGAACAAGGGGAATTTACGATCATGACAAACTTGCCCGATACGGTCATTGCAGAACGCGTGCAGAAGGCCATTGATGCCGTTCCAGGAGCGATTGGGCTGAATAATCACATGGGGTCTCGCGCTACGGCGGACGCGCGGGTGATGCAAATTGTACTAAAAAAGGTGAAGGCGAATCAGCGAATTTTTATTGACAGCCGCACCTCTGATCGCAGTCTGGTGCCGAAGATCGCGGCCCAAAATAACGTCAAGTTTGCTGTGAGTAATGGTTTCCTCGAGCGGAAGAAGGATGAGGACAAAGATTACATCCGCGGAAAGCTTGCTGCCATCGCGAAAATTGCCCAGAAGCGGGGTAAGGCAATTGTGATTGGCCATCCTTATGAGACGACCTTGAAAGCGCTCGTTGAAGAACTACCAAAATTGGAGAAAAAGGGGTTTAAAATGGTACCTGTGACAGAATTATTTGAATGAGGCCGAAAAGTTAAGTGATCCAATGGTCATTATCAGAATAATTTCGGCTCATAAAACAATACTATGCTCATTTGAATAACCCTTAAAGCATTCGATTTTGTTTATCGATAAGGTTCATTAATCTTAGAAGTAGGTGCTGAAACTGGGGTATCGAAAGTGGGGGGTGACCATGTTGGCGCTCAATGAGCGAGCCGGTCCCAGCTGGGCTGGTCGATTAACATGATGCGCAGTGAAGCAAACAGGCTGGAATTAAATTGGAGTGAAAGAGATCGTTTGGCAATTTTACCCGTCCAAAATCTGGGAGGCAATTATGGTGCGATTAGGAGTGAATGTTGATCATGTTGCGACGATTCGCGAGGCGCGTCGGGGCCGCGAGCCAGACCCCGTTGCTGCGGCAGTGTTGGCAGAATTAGCTGGAGCAGATGGGATTGTGTGCCATTTGAGAGAGGATCGTCGCCATATCAAGGACCGGGATCTGACATTGCTGCGCCAGGTGGTAAAAACGCATCTAAATTTAGAGATGGCGCCCACCGAGGAGATGGTGAAAAAAGCGATTTCGGTATTGCCCGATATGGTGACGCTAGTACCAGAGCGACGGCAGGAGGTGACGACCGAAGGGGGATTGGACATTACGGCCAATTTTGATCGGCTCGAGGAGGTCACCTCTACATTGCGTGCCAACAATATTGTCGTCAGTTTTTTTATCGACCCGGACGTATCTCAAATTAAAGCCGCGGCCAAATTAGGCGCCGATTATGTCGAGCTCCACACCGGTAATTATGCCAATGCCACCGATCTCAATCAGGTGGTTGAAGAATTGGAACGGATTCGTTCGATGGCCATGACAGCCGCCAAATTGGGCCTGGGCGTAAGTGCGGGCCATGGATTGAACTATCAGAATGTGGTCGACATCGCTCGAATCAAGCAGATTGAAGAACTGAATATCGGACATTCGATCATCTCAAGGGCGGTGTTGATTGGCATGGAAAAAGCGGTTCGAGACATGATTGGGTTGATTCGGTAAACCGCACTTACAAGCTCAATGGGCGAACGTGATGGTACAAGGTTAAGAATGAAACACTGGGTGAATTTGTGAGGAGAATACATCATGGGAAATGCAGCTTTGGCGATCGATGGGCATGTTCATTTGTATGAAGCGTATGATTTAAAAATCGCTGTCGAGAAAGGGATCGAGAATTTGACGAATGGCATGAGAAGCAGAAGTGTTAGTGTCATTCCGATCTGGCTTTTGGTAGAACGTTCGGATGCGAATTTCTTCGATCGAATGTATCAATCACCTGAGCACTATCATGTCAACGGGATCCAATTTGAACCGGGCCAAGATCGTTTGACCATTATCGTCCGAAAGGACAACCGACCGATATTATACATCTTTGCTGGGCGTCAATTGGTGACCAAAGAGGGCTTGGAGATCCTTTCGCTCATTTCGAATTACACCGTGGCTGACCGCCAAAAAACAATGGATGAGGCGATTGAAGGGATAAAAATTGCGGGTGGGATTCCTGCGCTGAATTGGGCGCCGGGCAAGTGGTTCTTCCAACGGGGCAAAGTGATCGAACGACTGTTGCAGCAACGGTCCGTAGAGGAAATCTTCATCGGTGAAACCACTTTACGGCACAATCTTTGGCCGGAGCCGAAACTGATCCGCTTCGCCCGGCGAAAAGGATTTCCCATTATTGCTGGCTCGGACCCATTGCCGTTTCCTGGTGAGGAGCATGGGATTGGTAGTTTTGGGTTTATGATCCAGGGGGAATTTGATGATGCCAACCCAGCGCATTCACTAAAAGAGATCATGGAAAAGAACAGAGCGACCATTCAAACCATTGGCCATAGAAACGATGTTTTTACCTTCGCCCGGCGGCAATTCAAAATCATGAACGAGAAAAGGACGCGGCAATAAATGGGATCGCCCCGCATTTTGCATGCGGAAACTTTGCGACAAATCAATGACCCGATGCCGTGACCTCGTTTTTTTCATGCATCTGAACGTGTGCGGATAATGCCAAATTGGTTCGATGCGGTCATTCGGGATAGGCAACGGAATATGGGGAGGATAATTGTAAAGCGAAAATCAACTATTCAGTCATACTTCTTAGTCAGATTAAAAAATAACTACCAAATTTTCGGTACTCGAGCCTCTTAACATCCCCCTAAATCCCCCGGCCAACTAGCGGAGGGAACTTGCTATTGTTCCCCTTTGAAGTGGAACCAAGGGGGATATAATTTACTTCAAAAAAGAATGATTATGTTAATCTGACTAAGTAGAGGTAAGAATTCAATTGATGGGAGCCAATGAGATGAAGCAAGAACTGATGAAGATTTTGCCGGAATTCAATTTGATTCATGACGATGAGCTTCGGGAGAAGACGCTTGCGGTTTGGGAGGATGCGATCAAAATTGGGGGATGGACGGTAGCGGATCTGGAGAAGATTCCATTCACCCTGCTGATTCCAAATTGCCCGGTCAATATTATCGAACACACCAGGGGTGTGACTCAGGTGGCACTCGTTGCGGCGCAGAAGCTTCGGCAGTTCAATAACCATAGCTACGAGATCGATGATAATATTTTGATTTCCGGAGGCCTGTTGCACGATGTGGGAAAAATTTTAGAGTATAAGCGGACCCACGAGGGCGTGAAAAAAAGCGATACTGGTAAGCTATTGCGGCATCCGTTCAGCGGAGCGGGATTAGCGATGAAGCACGGCCTCCCAGATAAGGTGGTCCACATCATTGCGGTGCACGCCAAAGAGGGGGATGGTGGCTATCGTTGTCCCGAGGCCGTCATTGTTCATCATGCCGATTTCATGAATTTCGAACCGATCAAAGGGTGAAAAAGCTTTCGGTGTTTTTCGTGCCTTCGTGGGGCAAATATCAACAATCCTCCCATGTTAGAATTTCAAGTTGGCTTTTAGCCTGGAATATTCATAAACTTGGCCACGGAGGCACAGAGGTCACAGAGCACCAGATGATTGGCTGGTTTTGAACCAGCCCATTCATGGTATGAAAGATCGAAAAACAATTTGATGCGATTTTCAAAAATCCATACTCTGTGTTCTCAGTGTCTCTGTGGCTATATTTGAAAGAAGGGCTTCAGTTCGAGCGTCGGATAAGAATAAACTGGTTGCTGATTCGCTCGGGTGCGAAATGCGGCATTTCATTAAGGCAAGTGAGGTTGTCCACTTGCTGCCATTTATTTTGTAAGTTGTTGTATGGATCAGACGGAAAAAACGCGTCGGATCGAACGTGACAATTTAGCCTGATTCAATAATTTTGGATCAGAAGCTTTTGACCCTGATTCAATTAGGGCGCGCTTGGGTATCGAGACCGGGGTCTGTTGCTGCCACTGTGGGCGAAGAAGATAGAGGATATGGCCTTTTTCCGAATCAGTTATTTTTTTCGGTTCTTCTAAAAATTAGTTGACGGTAGCTTGCATAATTTTCAGTTTAAAATATTCAAAATCGTGATAACCATAAGCTCGCCGTTTCAAGACTTTAATTTTATTATTGATCCCTTCTAGCCGAGCTGTGCTGATCGGGTAACGACAATGATGGATGATGCCATAAGCATAGCGCAGCAGCATTCTCACAAATTTTTTTAATTCTGGAATGGCTGATTCCTTGGCCAATTGGCACCAG
>Ga0209227_1000107_pt1 | contig 68138 bp, 57 predicted proteins | sample YNPBryantNP2012_FD_185815 | JGI IMG/M metagenome (GOLD analysis project Ga0209227, IMG submission 185815) | Anoxygenic and chlorotrophic microbial mat microbial communities from Yellowstone National Park, USA - YNP Bryant NP 2012 (SPAdes)... ...
AATTCTTTTGTCAAAGAACTGAAAAATGGTTGAAGCTTTGAGGGAAAACGAACGATCTTAAACATGGATAGGCAATCTCCTGTCGATTGTTTTTTGCCAAATATTCTATCGACGCGATTGCCTATCTTCTTTTAAAAAGTCAGTCAACTTGAGTTATTAGTAGCAAATGCCAGAAGGGTCTGCTTATCATTTTCATCAATGTCTTTCCAGAGTCCTCCTGCAGCCCAATTAAAGGTGCTCGCGGCGCTCAGCGGTCGTACCCATCGCAGGTCAACGTGCGCTTGTGCAGTTTTGTTTTGCAGTGGAAATTCAATGACAGCTTTTTTACTGCCCATCAGTTCCAGTGGAGATGACACGAGCAAGCCAACGCCAACAGGGCTGATATCCATAATGATACACTGATGACATCGCTGCTCTTGCATTTCAGGGAACACACATTTGCCGTTTACTTGGATTGGCACTCTTTGATGAGCTCTTTTTTCCATTTCAAAAATTATATTTTTGGAGTTTTCTTTGCATAGATTTATAAAACAAAAAAGAGCAGAAAGAAAGACTTATTTGTTTAGTGCATAATACCAGGTAATTTTCCGTAATGTGGTTTACCCTATTCCATGGATAAGAGCACAGAGTGCAAATTTGTCTTTCTGTCTGTTATCCCCAGCTTTTTTCGTATGTTTTTCCTATGAAAATCAACCGTACGGTTTGAAAGCCCCATCATGTCTGCTATTTTTTTTGTTGAGCATCCGTTTTTGATGAGATTGGCAATGTGTATTTCTGAAGGGGTCAGTTTTGCGTTTTGAACTGAAAGTTTTTTCCCGAACGGTGAAACGATGTTCATAATGTTTGATTCAATGATATTTAAATATGTTTTTTGACGGTCACTGGTTATAATTTCTTTCATTTTTTTTATGTAGGGAATCACCAGCTCCTGCATATTAAACATAATTTTTTCTTCAACCTCTTTTTTGCTTTCTTCAGTTCGCTGCAGCAGTATTTTTAGAGCGCTGTTCACCTCTTCGAGTTCATGGGTTTTGCTTGCAAGCTCAGCTTCACGGGCGCTGAGCTGCTGCTCAATAATTTTTCTCTCTTCTATTTCACGCATCAGGGTTTCCTGTGTGTTCTTTAAATCGGTGATGTTTCTGACGAACGCACACAGATATTCTTCTCCCTTGAACTCAAAGAAGTTATGCAGAAACTGGAGCTGCACGGTTTGTCCGCTGCTGGTTTGAACCGGAATATCGAATACTATGTTTTTTTTCTTTTTGTTTTCGTCCCAGTACTCTTGCCATGGTCTGCGGATCGAAGATTTAACCAGATCATAGAGCGACAAGGGGTCGCTGTTTTTAGTTATGGTGCCAAAAACCTTCAACGCTTCGCTGTTGGCAAAAACTATCTGTGCATTTTTATCTACGCAGATGATAGCCTCAGAAGCGTTATTGAGGAAAAAATAGACGATCTGTAATTGATTTTCCGCCTGTTTTTGCTCGGAAACGTCTCTGAACAGTCCGATTATGAGACGATCGCCGTTGTGCTCAAATGTGCTGGTGTTGATTGTAACAGGGATGATGTTTCCGCTGCGGGTTTGTACTTCGCAGTCAATATTACGCGTGGTGTGCTGCGTTGAGCACTGCGCAAACAGACTTTTGTAGTATTCACTGCGTTTCGGCGGGTGCAAGGTTGAGAAGTGGGTGCCGATGATTTCCTCTCGGGAACACTGCATGAGTTGTTCTGCTGCATGGTTTACATCAATGAGTATCCCGGTCGCAGCATCTGCCACAAAAGCGGCGTCGGTGAGTTCGTTGAAAAGATCATAGTAACGTTTTTGTGATTGTCGGAGGGCTGTTTCTATCTTTTCGCGTTCGGTAATATCACGCAGAGATGCTACCACCGCGGTAATGGTGCCGGTTTCGCTTCGAAGCAGCGCGATATTGCTTTCAGCGGGAAACACTGTACCGTCTTTCTTGCGACATTCAAGACGCAGATTTTCTAAAAATCCTGCTTTCAGCAACTCTGCGCTGTTATGGATGCTTTTATCTCTGTATCCGGGGTTCTTTCCGAGGACGCTGCAGTGTTTACCCTGCAGCTCCTGCTCGGCATAACCAAACAGTTGCTCTGCCTTGCGATTGATTCTGAGAATTATGCCGCTGGCATCGGTTACTATGACAGCGTCACCGGCTGTCTGGAAAACATTTTCAAGAAAGTCACGTGACTGTTGTATCTCCTGTGTTTGCGCTTCAACCTTTTGTTCAAGCTTATGGCGGATGCGCAGCAGTTCCTGCTCCATGCTGCGGCGCTGGCTGATGTCACGCATGACAGCACTGTAAAAGGTTTGCCCTTGAATTGACCATGTTGCCACGGATAGTTCTACTGGGACTTCGTGTCCGTCTTTTGCGATAATAATTCCCTCCCGCAGCATGCTCGGATTTGCTGATACTTTTTCCCTAAGTTTTGTCTGTGGTGTGTCCTCCAGTTCACGCCTAAGCCAGGAGGGGAGCAAACAAAAGAATGGTTGTCCGAGGAGTTCATTGGCAGGATAGCCGGTCAGGTTTTCAGCAGCTTTGTTCCAGTACACTAAATTGCCGTGCTCTTCTGCAATGGCAATAGCGTCTGGGCATGAGGCAATAAGAACCGAAAATCGCTCTTGGCTTTCCCGAAGGTCCTGTTCGATTTTTTTTAGGTGAGAAATGTCGGTATGGGTGCCGACCATTCGGAGCGGCTTATTACTTTCGTCCTGCTCAACGACTTTGCCGCGGCTCAGTATCCAAATCCATTGTCCCTGTTTTGTTTTTAAGCGGTACTGGCACCGAAACTCAACAGCACTGTTTTGGAAATGACGTTCAAGCTGTTGGCGGTATTTTGGTACGTCATCAGGGTGCATGAGCTCTTCCAGGGTTTTGGGAGAGGGTGGCAATTCGTTTGGAGCATAGCCAAGCATTTCAGCCCATGCAGCACTGAAAAAAGCTTTATTAGAAACAAAATCAAAATCCCAGATGCCATCAGAGGTTGCTTCCATGGCAAGCATGAGGCGGCGGATGCTTGCATGAAACTTTTCTTTTTCACTGCGCACCTGTGTCAGTTCTGCCTTAAGCTGTTTATTGATTCGCTCTAACTCTAAAAGATCAGGTGATTTTTTATTATTATTTTCTGATTCCATAATAACAAAATAATTATAAATAAAAAACAAATAATAATTTAATTTATAATTAATTTATACCTTTTATCAATACGTGTTTTTTACTCGTATTTATATCGATATTTTCTATTATTGCTATAAGCTTTTTTTTGTGTTATTCTAGTGTGACAAACGAGATAAGGAAACAGAAAATAAGAAACATAAAAATAAGGGAGAGAATAACATGAAAAAAGTTAGTTTAATCTTTCTGGTCTTTACGACTTTTTTTATCAACACAGGCAGTTACGCACAAGAAACTGCGGTGCTTGAAAGTGAAGAAGTTCTCATGAACTGTTATGAAGATGGAACCTGCGTATCTGTGAAAGATAACGGAACTGATAGCAGCATAAAAGGAAAGATGGCGACAACAAGCACTACCATGCCGCCTCTGCAGCTCACTAGACTTAATTTTGCTGTTAAAAACAATAACCAGCCGGTGAGCGAAAGATGTGTAGGTTTGCCGGTAACACTGCAAACCACAGTGAATGGCACAACGACAACCGAAACCCATACATTCTGGTCAATGCCGACTGATATATGGGGGAAAATAAGCATTATCATGGCACATAGCGGTGTTACAAATACCTGCTCTAATGGGACAAGCTATAAAATGTGGTTTTCAACCCAAGGGCTGTCTGTGGAAACACCGGTTAATGACTGGCCGATGGGGTGCTGCCAGATAACTTTGAACTGTGGCATGAAATTTTGTTATTCAGCACCTAATATATATGGTTATGCTGAGTGCCTTTGCGATAAGCTTGATAAAATTTTCAGATGCCTTGGTATCGGTTTTACGGAATGGCATGAAGGATCTACCTGTAACTACCAGACCGGGCTCTGCGAAACCAATACACTTATTGAGCTTTCACAGTTTGATGCTCTGCCCGGGAACAAGTCTGTCACTGTTGTCTGGAGCACGGAGGCTGAGATTGATACCTTAGGGTTTAATATTTACCGAAGCGATAGCCGGGACGGCGAGTATCTCATGATCAATGATTCGATTATACCGGCACGTGGGAATAGTTTTTCAGGCGATTCCTATGAATTCATTGACCAGTCAGTCCAAAACAGAAAGACCTACTATTATCTGCTTGAAGATGTGGAATTCAGCGGCAGAACCGAGCGGCATGGACCGGTGAGTGCGACGCCCAAATACCTATACCGATTTATAGAGCCATAACGCGCTAGCGCCTCTCTATACTAACCTTGCATCTATGCGGCAATGCATGAGACACCGTGCACTGCCGCTTTTATTTTATTGAAAAGTCTTGACGTGATAGGTGGTGCCATCGGTTGTTATAGTTATCGCACCGTTTCTGGCAGTAGTGAGAAGCAGTGCCCCCTGATTGTGGTAGCGCTGTGCAATCTCAGGGGCAAGCTCGCTGGTTGTGCAACTTGCGATAGAAATGTTTGGTTTTACTGCCTGGACAAAACCTGTGGAGCTTGACGTTTTGCCACCATGGTGTGGTACTTTCAGAACCGTTGCCGAAAGTGGTGCTTTTTCCTGCACCAAGCGTTGTTCCCGTTCCTGTAAAATATCCCCTGCCATCAAAAAGCTTGTTGTGCCATAGGTTATTTTCATAACCAATGAATCGTTATTGGTATCAGCATTTGAACGAGGAAAGACAAAGGAAGTGCTTTCAGGAGGGTTTAAAAAATCAATCCTGACGTTGCCGATCAGCCGAGAAGCTGACTGGCGTGAGCAGAAGATAAGTACAATTCTTTTTTTCTGTGTAACATCAAAAAGTTTCTGTACGGGCTCAATTGGGGATGGCTCGCCGTTATACCAGAGTTCTCGTGGTTTAAAAACTTTGGCGATAGTGGCAAGACCTGCTGCGTGGTCGCGATGCGGGTGGGTGAGTACGAGATAATCAACCTTGGTTATACCGCGGCTGTAGAGAAACGGTGCAATAATCGAGGCGCCCGGGTCAAATTGATCGTTGTAGGAACCGGCTCCGTCTATGACCATGACACTGCGGTCAGGAAACTCCACGACCGTGGCATCCCCTGCGCCGACATCAAGAAAGGTGACGGTAAGAAGGTCACTGTGCCGCGTGCTGGCAAAGGTGCTGATACCCTGAGCTATACCAAACAGAAGTACGGCAGCAAGGAATAATATTGTGCGTCTTCGCGGAAGAAGTACTGCTGAAAGCCAGAGCAGCCCATAAAACCCGGTGATTTGAAAAAAAGATGGAACCGCAACCGGCAGCGCGATACCGGGAATGTTCGCATAGAATTCAACCATGGTCAGGAGCACGTTGGTAAGCCAGCCAGCAGGTATAAGCAGAAGCCGGGCAAGATTTTCGTTGAGCAGGCTGAGCATTGCACCTAGTAACCCTGCAGGAACGATTGCAAAACCTGCAAGCGGCACAACCACAAGGTTGGCTATAAATCCTACGCATGAGAAATAATGAAAAAAAACAGCAACAATCGGAGCTGTTCCAAGGAGCGCTGAACCTGAGGCAAGGCAGGTATCGCGCAGAACAGTACGATACCGCTGGAGTACCGGGTGTGGTTGAGTAAACAGCTTATGCTCTGTTCGCGGGAAACTGCGCTGCCAAGCAGGCACTAACAAAAGGATCCAGAATACCGCAGAAAAAGAAAGGAGAAATGAAACGTCAAAAAGTGATGTCGGGAGCACCAACAGAATAATGAAGGCAGCCACAAACAGCGTGTGCATAAGGTCATGGGGTCTGCCCAGCAGCAACGCTGCAAGATAGCACATGACCATAATGGTGGCACGAATCGTGGGGATAGTAAAACCGGCAACACAGCAGTACAGTATGACGGGAACCGAAGACAGAAGGGCTGCAAGTTTTGCTGCTTCACCCATAAGGAGTATTCGTGCAGAACGCCGCAGCAGCCACAGTATTGCCCGGTAGCTTATGAGTGCGACGATACCGATATGAAGACCAGAAATTGCAAGCAGGTGCGCAATCCCCAAGCGCGAAAAGCGTTCGCGCACCTCATCGGGAACGCTGGGTGCTTCACCGATGACCAGCGCTTTGAGCACTGCACCAGTCGCGTCAGGCAAGAGCGTGTCAATGCTGTTTCGTATCTTGTCGCGGACACGCTCAATGGCAAGGATGAAACGATTGCCCTCATTGCGCCTGAGCATGGTTATTGACCGGTCATCTGCAAGAAATGCGGTTGCGTGGATGCCGTGGTAGGCAAGATAGCGAGGATAATCAAAACTACCGGGGTTGGCAAAACGTCGGGGTTCGCGCAGCACCACTGAACACCTGATGCGATCGCCGTACCGATAGGTTCGAGCGGGCGACGCTATGGTGAGCTGCAGCATGCCGGTTGCTGCGTGGGAGCGGGAACGTTCATGTACCGCAGCAAGGCGCACGAGCAGACGGACACGGTCGGGGAAGCGGGCAGGGGGCTGGCTGATGACACCTTCTATAATAATACGGCTGTCGGTGATGAAGTTTCGAATATCACCCTGGCTGCGGGGCATTTCGATGAAACGCTGCATACTGAGAAAACCAGCTGCCCAAAAGACGCAGAGTGCTGCGCAGGTCCCCACAAGTCGCATTGCGCGCACGGTTCCAAGACAGAGCAGCAGCAGTCCCGCACATCCGACAACCATGCCCATAGAAAACGACATGATCTGATAATGAGCTGTTGTCAGTCCTGCTGCAACGGCAATGACGATGGGGACAAACGGTCGTTTCATTGCGGAGCGTTTTTATGACGGTGGCTGTACGCTCAGAATAGCTATGCGCGTGATATAGTCAATTTCCTGGTGGTATTTTTTGGTATCACCATTTTCAGTCAAAGTGCCTTCGACATACACTTTATAGTCGGCAATGCCGCTTTTGGGATCTTTCCGAAGACCGCGGGGAAATGCGGTGATTGCTTCAAGGGTCGTGTGGTCAGTCTTGGTTATTAGGATTTTTTTTCCGGTGTCGGTCAGTGTTATGTCAATTGTTGCAAGGTCAGCGAGCGGAAGGTGATGCGTTTCAACAATGACACGGTCAGGTTGACCGGGAACTGGTTTGATAATTTCAACGACATAATCGGTTGTTCTGAGGGTGTAGGGTTTAAGGAACGGGGTTTCGCCGCGTTCTTGCCACCAATACTGAAAGATGAAATTATCAAGAATTATTTTTTCGCGGTACACGGTAGTAAGCTCGGCTTTGATGTGCGGACTGTGCGGCTGCCGGGTGCATGCAGTGAGGACAATCAGGAGTGCGGTAACACAAATGCCAAGTGGTCGGTATTTTAATTTTTTGCTGTGTTTTTTGATGAGCATTTTCTGAACGCCACTGATAAAGACTTGTTAAAAAATGTAAATCTCATTATAGTAAAAAATTATGAATGAGGACACTCTTTTTGCCCATTACAAAGCCTTTCCCAAGGTTGATCTGCACCGGCACCTTGAGGGCAGCATTTCACCTGAGACACTTGTTGAGGTTGCCAAACAGTATGGTGGCTCACTTCCCACCACTGACCCTGATCGCCTGCGAAAACTTATGGTCATGACATACGATATCCCCGGTTTTCACACCTTTCTCGATAAGTTTAAAATCTATCGGGGTTTTTATTCGTGCAGGGAAGCCATTGAGCATATTGCCTACACAGCGGTCAAAGAAGCGGCTGAAGATAACGTGAAATATCTTGAGCTGCGATATAGCCCCAGCCATTTTGCAGCATTGAACCGGTTTTCTGAGAAACAGGTTGTTCAGTGGATACACTGCAGTTTGCAACAGGCTGCCGGTGATTATGATATTATTGTTACGCCGATCGCAACCATCAGCAGGGATTATGGATTTGAGCTTGCACATGCCACCGTAGAGCTTATCACTGACTTGCCTCCGGGTTTTTTTTATGGTCTTGATCTTGCGGGTGATGAGATGAGCAATGCTGCAGCACCGTTTGCTCCGCTGTTTGCCCATGCCCGTGCCCATGGTTTGCCGCTCACCATCCATGCAGGCGAGGCATGTGGGGCGGAAAATGTCCGGGAGGCTGTCTTAGCATATCAGACTTCTCGTATCGGACATGGCGTGCAGGCAGCTACTGACCCCGAGGTGATGCAGCTTTTGCATGAGCGCAATATTATGCTCGAAATCTGTCTTACCAGCAATGTGCACACGGGCATTGTACCCTCCATCAGTAAGCATCCCATCAGAACCCTCATGGCACACGGCGTTCCGGTATGCCTCAATACCGATGATCCGGCGATATCCGATATTACCTTAACCGGTGAGTATGTTGCTGCTGTCCGGGAGCTTGGATTCACTGATCACGAGCTCAAGGTTCTCAATCGCAGCGCCCTTGACCACGCATTCCACCCTGACAAAGAAGCGCTCAAAAAACAACTGCTCCATTACTGGGAGTAATTGCAGCGCACCGATAAAAATCACTCAGTAACCAAACAAGTGACAGGTGATGTGGCGAAGGATTCTTGGGAGCCACGTGTTTATCTCTACAGGATATGAATTCAGACGGTCAGACTATGACATCTCCTGATCTTGCGTGGCACGACCTATCTGATGAGGATCTGCTGAAAGCCGTTGCCCAGAGAAACAAAGACGCATTCAGAGAACTTATGCGGCGATATCAGACCCGTATTTACAGAATTGCCTATCGGTTCAGCGGCGATGCTGAGCATGCCGCGGAACTGACGCAGGATATTTTTTTTAAGGTCTATTGTGCTGCTCCGCGGTATACGCCTGAAGCACAATTTTTCACGTGGCTATACCGCATTGCGTCAAACCATTGCCTCAATTTTACACGGGACCGAAAAAACAGACCGCTCGATCAGAGCGTTCCCGCAGAAACAGTGCCAGAAGCGGCAGCAGCAGGCATCCCGCATGACGAGCTTGAGCAGAGAGAGCGGGCACTGGCAGTGCGACAGGCGCTTGACCGCATTCCCGAGCGACAACGACTGGCGCTGACCCTGCTTCGATTTGAAGAAATGAGTTATCGTGACATAGCAGCAGTACTGGGCTGCTCAGTGGCTGCTGTGGAATCGCTGATTTCGCGGGGTATGGCAGCTTTAAAAAAATACCTTGCACCATATAGGGAGCAGTGACTCATGTTTTGTAGAACTGTCAGGAAAAAACTGAAAGCATATTGTGATGACGAACTGCCGCAAAAATCGCGCAAGGCTGTTGCCAGCCACCTCCGGTCGTGTTCGGCGTGTGCGGCAGAGGCAGAGAATCTGGCACGAGCATGGGAATCGCTTCAAGCTCTTGCCGAACCCCCTGCCATCCCAGACCTGACCCAGCAGGTGCTGCAGCGCATTGTCCAGTATGAGGAGCAGCGGGCACAACCATGGTACCGATGTGCGATTCCCCTTTTCAGACTTTCATTTGCTCAGGCAGCGGTCTGTGCAATGATCGTTGGATTTTTTGCGGGATTTGTCAGCAGTACCTTTGCTCCTTTACCGGGGCTTGTCCAGAAAACATCCGATGATGAACTCTCCGGTGACCTTTTTTCAGATTTGCCGTCCGCGTTTCCGGGAAGCGCTGTTGTCGTAATGAGCTATGATGAAGGAGATGAAGAGTCATGAACAGCCGATGGATGAAAACAGTTTTTATATTCTCGCTTGCAGGCAACTGCATGGTAGCCGGAGCACTTACCTACAAGTATGTTTATGCTCCGCCAGAACCGTCTGCGGTGCGGGATCATTGGCGACCCTACCATCATGGAGACCGTTTTGAGTTTGGGATGCGACGTGGCATGCAAGATAAAATCGCTCCTGAACGACAGAAAATACAACAGGCGCGTGAAAAAATTGTCGAACTGCTCAGACAGGATAACCCTGACCGTGAACAGGTTTACCGTGAAATCTCAACGATTGCAGCATCGCAGGCTGCCATACAGCGCATAGTTATGGATCAACTTATGCAAAATTTACAGACTCTGTCGCCCGAACAGAAGGCAGCGTATTTAGACCGAATGAAGAACCCGCTGTTTTGGCATAGTGCATTTGGCAAAGGCAGAGGCAGGGGGCGAGGCAGAGACTTTAGTGATGCACCGTTTTCGCCACAGCCGAATATGCCACCGCCCTGACAGCGAAGGTTTTTGTGTGCACCTGTGTTTTACTCTGGAGAAGAACCTGATCAACACATTTTTTTACGGAGGTGACATCATGAATAACAGCATTTCAAAAACAGCATTCATTACTTTTATGCTGGTCAGCAGCATGCTGGTCGCTGATGCACATGCGCAGTTCTGGAAGAGCAGGGGACAGGGGAGAGGCGTGGCGTCCGGTCCGAATAGCTGGTGTCCCCCCGGGCTGAATCTGACGCAGGAACAGACCAATCAGATCCAGAGCTTGCATGAAAGATTTTTCAAGGAAACCGCGCAGGTGAGAACAGATCTCCAGAAAAAACAGCTTACCCTTGAGACCATGCTGCTTGAGCCGTCAGTGGATGCAGATGCCGCAGGAAAACTGCAGGCAGAAATTTCAGCACTTAAAAGTCAGCTTGATCAAAAACGTATGCAGTATCATCTCGAAGCCCGGAAGGTACTAACGGCTGAACAGATTGCCCAGCTTCCGCCCGGTTGCACGCTGGGGTTTGGACCTCCGGGAGGCAGGGGCTGCGGGTTTCGCGGTGGCTGTGGCGCTGGTATGGGATATGGTCGGGGTTGGGGAGGTGGATGGTAATCGGCACGAAACGGACAGGAAAAAAGCGATTGATAGAGCGCCCTTTTGGTATCCGAGGGCGCTTTTTACATTGACACTGGTGAGTGCTCTTTTTTATGATGACGGTCTGTGATCAGTGCTTATCAACCTAAAGACAAGGAGACAGACCATGAAGGTAGTGGCATTTGTGGGGAGTCCGCGCAAACGCGGCAATTCCGATGTGCTTGCGGACACGTTTCTTGAAGGAGCAGCAGCGGCTGGTGCGGCTGTTGAAAAGTTTTTTCTTGCTGACCTCACTATCAACCAGTGCAAAGGGTGCTTCAGGAACTGCATGACCAAGCCGGGTATGCGGTGCGCTGTGTTTCGTGATGACATGGACAGGTTGCTTGAGCAAATTGCAGCCTCGGATATGCTTCTGTTTGTCTCGCCACTCTACTGCGCTACATATTCAGCGATTATGGCGCGTTTTTTTGAGCGCTGTTTGCCACTGTGGGAAGTTGAGATTGTGGGGGAACTGGGCACGATGGATGCACTGCGGTTTATCAACAATCCTGCGCGGGGCAAAAAAGCAGTCATTGCACTGGTACAGGATCTGCGCGACCCACGGGTTGCTGAACTTGCCTTCAAAGCATACGAGAGCGTTGTCGGGCATACCTATATGATGGAAATCGTCGAGAAGATTCACGTAACCGATGTGCGCGATGTCGGCGACATCACAAAAAAAGTGGATCGTCTTGAGGAAATTCGGCTGCTCGGAAAAAAACTTGCCTCATGAGGTATTGTTGCGCTGGTGTATTATTCACGGTTACGGTTCTGGAGAGGTTTTTTCTGCACGCTCATGAGAATTTCATCAATCTCTTGCTGCGTCTTGATATCCGGTGCTGAAATACCAAGGGCAGTCATGCAGATGTCAAGACGTTGTTCAAGGGTAGGAATAAGTTGAGCGGTATTTTTGATGCTCTCGAGGTTTTTGAAACACTGGGCAAGCGTTGCAATGACCAGATTGAGATTGCTGACAATAATGCGGATTGAGAGCTCGTGCATTTCTGCGCAGCGCATTGCCAGCAGCGAGGTTTTTCGGGAAAGTTGAGTAAACTGGTCAAAACCCATTGCAGCGGTGCCGCCGATCAGGCGGTTGAGCTTTTGCGCAAAGGTTTGCAGCTGCAGTGATTCTTGTTTATTGGGAATACCAACAAGTTTTAAGCCTTCACCGATAGTCTGCAGTTCTGCGAGGAGCTCATTTGACTCCTGGATGAAAAAATTCAACAGATCGTCATGAAAATTTGTTTCTGCACGGTGCTGTGTGGTAATGGTAACAGCAATGTCGTCATCAGGAGCTGATTCACGTGCGCTGGGGCTGATATCCTCGGTGGTGACGTAGTCGCCGGTCAGGTGTTTGCTCACACTCTGTGCTGTTTGTTCAAGCTGTCGCGCGAAGGATTTGAGAATCTGCTGCACGAGCTCTGGTCTGCGGTATACCCGCTCATCGAGCATTCCCACATCATAGACTGCGACGCGAACAGCGGTCATGGCTCTGGCTGAGGTTGTATAGGGTTGGTTGAGAAAAAAATATTCAAGTCCGAAAATGTCTCCGTGTTGCAGTAGTCGGATGCGGATGCCGGCGCATAGAATTTCTACAACGCCCTGCAGCACGACATAAAAACAGTTGCAGGGAGCTCCCGCAGTCACAATTGGTTCCTGTGCGTGGTACTCTCTGATGACAACGTTTTTAGTAGTCGAGGGGGTAAAAGATTCTGCTCCCTGATGCATGCTGTAATTCCTTTTTGCTCAAAGGAAAGAACTCACCGCTCCAAAACAGCAGTCATATTATCGTGCACGCACACACTTTGCTTAAGCTGAATGAAAGCTCATCCCCCGCTGCATGAACGGCTACGTTGAGGAGATAGGGCATTAAAAGCATTACTCAAACTTAGTACCGCTCCACACCATAAAGGGGTCTATGATAAAGATAACCGGTATCATGTTGCTTTCTTGTCTCTGATGATTTTGTTCTTAAGCCCCTGCGGTGAGGGAGGGGTGCGGGGAGGGCTTTTCTACCCCCACCCAACCTCCCCCTTGGTCCCGCAGAGCGGGATCTACGACAGGGGAGGCTTACTGACATGGCGGAGAGAGGGCAAAAGAATAACGGCCCCCTTTATTGTGTGGAGGCGTACTAAGCGATTGTGCGTATATCGCATGCAGACAATGGTGTTTTCGTTCATGTTCGGCAGGCGTCCCTGCCTGCCTGCGCGGCATGCAGTGCCTTTCACCTTCCGGGTGAAGGTGTCGCACCGCATGAATCCGCTCAACGCCATTGCCTGCATGCGTTTATCGCGTCTACCCTTTGATAAATCGCTCAGTTTAGGTCATATTATATTTATGATGCGGATAAATATTTTCTGTTTTGTCGTTTTACTCTTTGCGCAGAGTCTTTTGGTCGCGCGGTGCCCTGCTGCCCGAGAAGTTAACGGCAGGGTAACAACCGTACATGGTCTGCGTGTATTGCAGGTCTGGGGAACGCATTATGAGATGGGATATGCCCACGGGTATCTGCTTGCCGATGATATAGTACGGCTTCTTGAAGAGTATATGCTTGCAAAACTGCTTGATGTTGAGCATTACGACACAACGCGGCAGCTTCTCCACATTTATACGCATATCCCGCCGGTGTACTGGCTCGAGCTGCAGGGCATGTACGACGGAATGCGCGATGCGCTGGGAGACGAAGGCTTGTACAGTGCAACGCTGGAAACAGTGTTTCAGCCACTTGACCTCTTCGCATGGAATATGATTCCTGAAATTTTCAGGCTCTATTTTTCATCGCGTGATGACGTACACGTCTGCTCTTCTATCTCTGGTTGGGGCGCGGGAACCCCCGATGGTAATCTTGTGTTTGCCCGTAATCTTGAGTTTGGCTCTCCGGGTGACCTTCTTGAGCAGCAGGCACTGATTATTGCCTACCGACCTTCAACACCCCTGCAGCACGACTGGGTTTCGTTTGCGTGGCCCGGCTATATCGGATGCCTGAGCGGCATGAATGAAGTAGGAGTGGGGAGTGCGTTGAATCTCGGGAATGCACAGCCTGAGCTTGATGAGCTTTTGCTCCCTCTCGATGGACTGTATATCGGTATCCCTTTTTTCTATGGGTCAATCAGCCTTACCCTTCGGCAGGCAATCGAACAGTGGCCGCTGCTCTGCCGGTGGGGAAATCCGGTTGAGCATGTTTACCGGTTGGTGCAACGGCAGCCTGTTGCAGGCTCGTTTGACATTCATGTAACAGCACCCTTTCGTCTGAATACGGTTACGGGAGGAATACCAGCAGGGATTGTGGAATGCACCAATGCGGGCACCGTGCTTCGTACTGCCGCTGACAACAGCGCTGCAGCACCGGTACTCGTGCCCCGCCATTTTCTTGCTGTTACCAATCATCACCGAAAACTGATAAAACCCATTGCGTGTTCCCGGTATGAAAAACTTGTCGAACTTCTCAACGGAGCTAAAGCACTGAGCATAGACACAGCACTTGGTTTTGAACGCGAGGTCGCACAGCGAAACGCTCCTTTCAATATTGCGTATCGGGTTGGATGGATGCCGGATCTGCGGGAGTTTTGGGTGTGCTTTTCCGACAGCAATGTTTCAGCAGCTGATGTGGTGCCGGTGCATATTACCTGGGATGAGTTGATGAATTAACCAGCCGGGAAATCGCTTGTTATGAGGCAAGCAGCGCAAGCACGGCATGAACAGTGGCGGTGATACACAGAGCAATGCCTGCCTTTTGGTGCGCAGTGAACGAAACCTTTAGCATATGCAAACCGCTGAACAGTTGAAAGGCAAGCAGCATAAAATTAACAATGCCAAGAAGTAATATCAGGGAGATGCCTCCAATCATCATTGACCTGTATCCTTTCCGGTAACAGCTACCGTTGCTCGTGCAATCCCTTTACTGCCGTGGATATTGCAAGAGGCTTCCGCCTCGATGTTTAGAGGTTCTTTTACGGTATAGGTAATATCGCGGGTAAAAACAGCTGCTTCGGGTCGCGCCTTCTATGAAAAATCCCACCGGGCTACCTCGGTCCCGTTAACGGTTACGCGCACCCACTGCGTGTAGTGTAAGATATTATTTCCGCTGTGGGTCACCACAATCCGAATCGGTATTGTTGATCCGGCAGGTGCGCGTTCAGGAGCCTGAATCGCTGCTGTGGACTTGTCTGCATGAGCAGGCGAGGAGCATAAAACCGCTCCTGCGAACAGAAGTAAAAGAAATATTTTTTTCAACGGCATAGATACCTCAAAGCATATTATTTTCAAGCGGTGCTGTGCACAGGACGCACCAGATAATAGCGGTCTTTTTCAAACGCTTTTACCATAACGCCACCGATACAGGGCCGCACCAGGAGCGCTTGCTCTGCAGCATCTATGAGGTTAAAGAACTCCACGCACCCGCTGCTGATACGAACCGATGGTGCAATTGAGTATGGCGCATGGTAGAACGACTGATCTGCTCGAAATGAAGGTGCAATGAAATTTGCATGGACGGCGGTCCAGGTTCGTAGCAGGTTCTCGAATGGCTCATGGGGGGTACCAAACACTTTTGCAAGCCCGTTGACAATAGCCTTGCCCATTTCATGTGGAAAAGCACCCCATCCCTCGGGTTGCCGTGCTTGGTAGCGGGGGTCATTAGCAAGGAGCTGTTCCTGCTCTGGGGTGGGCATGGCAGGAGGGGAAAAGTCAACGGGTTGAATGGTTGTTGTCAAGCAGGGTTCAAACTCCCGATCAAGCGGGAATGAGGAAGCGACCAAATACTTTCCTGCATGGCGTGAGGCACGGTACCACGGCGTTGCATCGTGTTTGCAGATCAGCGGCCAAACTTCAGGGGCTGCATAGCCGATATCCGCTCGTATGACCTCACAAGGGTTTTGTTTGGCAGGGAGCATTGAAATGCTCCGGCTGGTCATGAGCGTTTGGAGGGCAGAAAAAATATCCGGTTTGAGCCAGTAGCAGTATTTCCATATCCTACTCATGGCGTGCTCCTTACGAGGTAGCATTAGTGGTATCTTATAGTATCGCATAACCGTTGAATGTGCAAGGGGCTGATTTTTGTTAATCCTTTACAGGAGGGTGTTTTTATGTCATGTAGTGGAGAAAAGGGTTGGAGAAGGGAAGGTGTGGATTGTATGGCTGGTGCTCATCCATGTGTCGTGCTGTTCTATCATTCTGCATCAGGCAATACCGCACGAGTCGCCGAACTGATAGCAGGTCGGTTGCAAAGCCGCGATATAGCGGCAGTGCTGCACGCTGTTACCAAACCATATCCAAAGGCACGGCTGAGCTCCTGCACTCTGGTGGGGTTTGGTGCTCCGGTCATGGCGTTTCAGCCCTCGTTTGCAATGGTTGATTTTATTCGTGCCCTGCCTCGCCAGCAGGGGATTCCAGCTTTTCTGTTCACCACCTACGGTGCGATTCCTGCACAGAGTTGCGCGACACTTGCACGGCTGCTCAGGGAACGCGGATTTCATGTAGTGCGCTGGACGCAGTTTCGCTGCACGGATAGTTGGCCGGTGCTGCGATACTTCAGGATTCGTATGGGTTTTGAGCCCCCTCAGATTTGTGAAGATCACCGTATTCAGGCATGGGCTGACAGCCTTGCCGATCAGGTGTCTGCGCTGGAAAGAGGTATGCTGGCAGATGCTGCACCACCACCGTTTTTTATGTTTGATATTTTTTACTGGATGGGGAAGCTGGTCACCAAAAGGATGCTCCGCATGATGATGGGCAGAAAGCGCGTAGATACCCTACGGTGCACCCGCTGCGGTCTGTGCCAGAGGTGGTGTGCAGCACGTGCAATTACCCTCAGCCCCTATCCCCGATTCGCAAACTCCTGTACCGGCTGTTGGGGCTGCTACAACATCTGCCCGGAGGCTGCGATTCAGACCTTTGTCCCTGCATCAGGCAGATATACCACTCAGGAACACCTGCTCCAACAGCTCTCAGACACGACCCGGGACAATTAGGAGGGAAGCGTATGAAGATGCTCATTACGGGTGGAACAGGTCTTTTGGGAAGTGAATGCGCTCGAGTATTGGCTGAAGGCAATCAGGTATGGGCACCGGGATCCCATGATCTTGACATTACCAGCGTAAAGGCACTTGCCCGTGCCTTTGCGTGCTCTGCTCCTGAGGTGGTAATCAACTGTGCAGCTTTCACCGATGTTGATGCATGCGAGCAGGAACGCGAACAGGCATGGAGGGTAAATGTAGTCGGTACTCAGAATCTTGCTACACATTGCCGTAGGTACGGAAGTTTGCTTGTGCACCTCTCCACAGACTATATTTTTGATGGCACCAAGCCATTGCCAGAAGGCTACGTTGAAGAGGATCTCCCCGCGCCGCTTTCTTTTTATGGGGCGACAAAACTTGAAAGCGAGCGGGTGGTTCAGAGCACTACCGAGGTATATTGTATCGTGCGCACTGCATGGCTTTATGGTATACGCAGGAACAATTTTTTAAAAAAAATCCTTGCGCGCGTTGCCGCACAGCCACATCAGGAGATTCAGGTTGTTGCTGATCGTTTTGGGTCACCGACCTGGGCACGCAGGCTTGCGCAGCAGATAGCACGCATTATTGCCTCAGGAGAGCGCGGCATATTTCATGCGACCGCCCAAGGTTTTTGCTCATGGTATGAGTTTGCCTGTTTTTTCCTTGCGCAGCTTGGGATACCGCACCGAATTGTCCCCTGCTCTGGGAGCAGCTATCCTGCTGCCGCACCGCGACCGGTGAATTCCCTACTTTCCAACAAGCGCCTGATGGACCTCGGTATTGCAAGCATGCGGCACTGGCAGGAGGATGTCAGGGCTTTTGTTCAGGAGTCCCGGGAAGAACTGCTGCTGGAAGCAGGTCTTCCCGTCATTGAATCTATCACGGATTGAGTTTAGGGGAGGTGCCGATGGCTGAGTCATCACGTATTATGCTGGAAACAGTTTTCAACATTGTTTATTTGATTGTTGTCTGGTGGCTGGTGAGTGCGATGTGGCTGCGGCGTTCACTGGTGAGACCAGAAGAGCGGCAATCCGCAGAACTTCTCCGGTGGGCATTCTTTTTCCTTGGGCTTGGCGACATCGGGCACGTCGGCTTTCGCGTTGTGGCATTTGCCCGTGAGGGTTTGAGCACTACTGTTGCAATTTTTGGAACCAAAGTGTTGCTCGCGCCGATGGGTTCGCTGGCTACTGCAATTACCTTTACCTTTTTTTACCTCATCATGGTTATGCTGTGGCATGCTCGGTTCCAAAAACCCTACGGCATCATAGGATATGCTGTTTTTTTCATCGGCGTTGCACGATTGGTGATTATGGCAATGCCTGCCAATAACTGGAACAGCTTGGAGCCGCCGTTTGCATGGGTCATCTACCGAAACGTGCCCCTTATGCTCATGCAGCTTTTGGTCGCCTATCTGATCTTACGGGATGCTTTCGCGCACCAAGACAAGGCATTTGTCTGGATCGGGGTATTTATTCTTGTTTCGTTTTTGTGCTATGCTCCAGCGATATTTTTCCAAAGAATTTATCCTCCCGTCGGTATGCTGATGATTCCTAAAACCATTGCTTATCTTGTCATAGCAGGTATTGGGTTTTTCCGGTTTTACCGACAATCCGCACCGACAGCCTCGGCACGTGCAGAGCAAAGCGTTATAGAAAATTAAGCACCACAGGCACAGAAAAAGTCTTCAACAGTGCGATTAATCCTGGATAAAAGTTTTTTTACAAAAACTTTCCGTTTTATAAGTGTGGAGCAACAGCGAAAAACTATTTGACAAATCCTGAAATAAGTATAGAGACACGTTAGCAAAGAAATATATACGGGAGCGTTTGCCCGGTTTTCACCGAAGGAGAATGAAATGAATGTTGTGCTGATATACCCACGGATACCTGATACGTTTTGGAGTTTTACCCATGCGTTGAAGTTTGTGAATAAGAAGGCATCTTCGCCGCCGCTGGGGCTGTTAACGGTTGCAGCTTTGCTGCCCCCAACCTGGAACCTGAGGCTTGTTGATCTGAATGTTTCCCGGCTTACCGACCATGACCTTACGTGGGCTGACTTTGCTTTTGTCAGTGCCATGGCGGTGCAACGAAAATCAGCGGTTGAGGTTATTGCGCGGTGTAAAGCACATGGGGTCTGCGTGGTCGCTGGCGGACCGCTCTTCACCACTGAATATGAGCAGTTTGAGCAAGTAGATTATTTTGTGCTCAATGAAGCCGAACTGACGCTCCCCCGGTTTCTTGCAGATCTTGCGCAGGGGCATCCGCAGCGTGTTTATACTACCGATGCCTTTGCCGATCTTCATCAAACACCGGTACCGCGGTGGGAGCTGGTAAACTTAAAACACTACGGTGAACTGAGCATTCAGTTTTCACGCGGTTGTCCGTTTGACTGTGATTTTTGCAATATCACTGCACTGCTCGGACGACGCCCACGGATCAAAACCGCTGCTCAGATTATTGCTGAACTCGAGCACGCCTGCAGGCTGGGATATCGGGGCAGTGTCTTTATCGTGGATGATAATTTCATAGGAAACAAGAAGTATCTCAAACAGGAACTCCTGCCGGCGCTCATTGCATGGCAGAAAAAAAAGCCGGGTGTCACCTTGCATACCGAGGCTTCAATAAACCTTGCTGATGATGAGGAGCTCATGAGCTTGATGGTTGCTGCCGGGTTTGACACGGTTTTTATCGGCATTGAGACCCCTGATAACGAGAGCCTGACCGAATGCAGCAAGCTGCAGAATAAAAACCGCGATTTAATTGCTGACATTAAGAAGATACAAAAAGCTGGATTGCAAGTCCAAGGCGGCTTTATTGTGGGTTTTGATCATGACGGTCCGAACATTTTCCAGCGCCAGATTGATTTTATTCAAAAAAGCGGCATCGCGACTGCGATGGTCGGACTGCTGCAAGCTGTTCCCGGAACCCGGCTCTATGAGCGATTGAAAGGGGAGGGGCGTTTGCGGGGTGAATTGAGCGGCGATAATGTTGACGGTACGACCAACGTCATCACCCGTATGAATTTTGATGCGCTTCAGGCAGGGTACCGGAACATGATGGCGTATCTCTATGCACCAAAAAATTATTACTGCCGCGTAAAAAACCTCTTGCGTGAATACACGGCGCCACCGGTCAATCTTCACCTGTCTACAGAACATCTCATGGCATTTCTGCGCTCTGTGGTGCGGCTTGGCATTGTTGGCAGGGAGCGGCTTCAGTACTGGAAGCTTCTGCTCTGGACCATGATCAGACGTCGGAGATCATTGCCGCTTGCTATAACCTTAGCGATTTATGGTTTTCACTTCCGGAAAATCATACGGAACTTCACCAGCTCAGACGCGCAACCGTAGCACTCCACTTCCTGCGGCACACTGCAGAATTTTTGCCGTTATCCTTTTTTTTGCTCCTCTGCAAGATTGTGAAAAAGCCGCGCAAGTTCGTCAACTTCAAAATGCGGCCATTTGACCGGCTTGCCTGCCACAAAGGCTTCTACCCCTGTCCCATACTCGATTACTTCTCCAATAGGGGCACAGGGAATATCTGCAGCGAGAAATTTTCTGCAGAGCTGTTCCACAGCCCCTTCCCGGCAACAGATCAGCAGACATCCTGAGCCGATAAGCCCCAGTGGGTTGATTCCCAGATGGGTGCAGACTTTTCTGGTCAGCGGATAAACCACAATGCGGTCACAATGCACTTTTATTTTGCATTTTGAAGCTTCACTTAACTCGCTGATGGCTGTTACGATGCCACCTTCGGTCACATCGTGCATGGCGCAGACGCCCTGCGTGCATGCGGCGATACTTGCTTCTTGGAGGATGCTGATTTGATTGAGATAGCTTGTGCAGGTTTCAATCTCCTCGTCGGTCATGCCTGCCCGACGCAGCAGTGTAGGACATTCGCGTGCGATAATTGCGGTGCCTTCAATGCCTGCAGCTTTCGTCATGATGAGTATGTCACCCGGTCTGATATTTCTTTTTTCAAGAAGATCTTTTTTGGCAACGGTTCCGACCAAGGTACCGGTGACCACCGGACGGGTCACAGCATCCGTGATTTCAGTGTGTCCACCACACAAGCTGATCCCCCAGCGGCTGCAGGTTTGCGCGAGCTCCTGCATGAGGAGCTGGATAGCATCGGGTGTGGTGCCCGGGGGGAACAAGAGCGAGGTCAGAAACCACCGCGGTCGGGCGCCTGCAGTTGCGATGTCGTTTGCATTTACCAGCACTGCATACTGTCCTATACTCTCGGTGACAAAGGTGATAGGGTCTGATTTCAGCACGATGACTTCTTCCCGGACAATGTCCACCGCTGCCGTATCTTCTCCGATGGCAGGCCATACCAGCACTTCAGTATCTGAAGACGGCGTGCCCTTGAGGAATGTTCTCAGGAAATGATGTGGCAGTTTTCCCTGTGCAAGCGGCAGTCCAAGCTCGATAATACCGCGAAGTTCAGCAAGGTCGGCTATGGTAAACGTGCTTGGGCAGTTATCGGGGAGTGTCAGGTTTCGGTTGTTGAGGAACACGGTGGGTGATCCTGCAGCACGACCTGCCTCGATATCAAAGAAATAATCTCCAACGACTACTGTTTCGGCAGGATTAATACCCAGCCGCTGTGCCGCAAGCAGGATACTGTCAGGTTTTGGTTTGGGTTGGGAGCAGTCGTCACGGGAAATAATAACATCAAAGTCATGAGGCAAGGTTCTGGTAAAGTTTTTTAGCGCAACCTCAATTGCTTTTCTACTGTTGCGGCTCACAATCCCTATTTTTATTTGTTTTTCACGCAGAAAAGCAATGAGGTCCTCTGCTCCATGGTTAGGCACTGATTGGGCTGCTGCCTGGAGCTCCATCTGGTGCAAAATCATTCGTGCAGCTGCCTGTGCTGAGGGCTCTGCCAGACCATCAATAAATTCAAGAATAGGGATGCCCGGGGGACAGCCAAGAGCCGCGCGGATCTGGTCAAAATCAAGTGCTCCGGGCTGGGTCAGGGTTCCGTCAAAATCAAACAAAGCCGCTCTAATACGCAAGGGTCGGTAACTCATGCACACAAGTGTAGCAGGTTGCACCTTGGGTGAGAAGGGAAAAGTGTAGAGCGGGAAGCGCTGAGCGATTGAGTATCTGTTTTTCTCTCACGGGTCACTGTTCACCGAATTATTATTTCCTTGTAAACCCTGAAGCTGATGTGGCATGATCACGGGCTACGATAGGTATTGATTATGCCGCAAGAACGACAGACAAAAGCCATAGCACGTTCCGCAGGAACGGTCAGTATCGCCGTGCTCGCAAGCCGTATTTTTGGTCTTGTGCGCGAGCAGGTCTTTGCGGTGCTGTTTGGTGCAGGGTATGCTTTTGACGCTTTTGTTGTGGCATTTCGCATTCCCAACCTGCTGCGTGACCTGTTTGCCGAAGGAGCACTCAGCTCTGCCTTTGTTGCGGTGTTTACCGATTATCTTACAAAAAAAGGACGTGAGGAGACCTGGCAGCTTGCCCGTACGGTGATGACCGCCGCAGCGCTGATAACCGGCGGTATTGCGCTTATTGGTGTCCTTACCTCAGGCTGGATTGTATCGCTCATGGCACCTGATTTTTCGTTGGTGCCGGGCAAACACAGTCTGACGACCCTTATGACCTGCATCATGTTCCCCTTTCTGACGCTTGTCTCGCTTGCCTCAATCACTATGGGGATTCTCAACACGCTTGGTGTTTTTTTTATCCCCGCACTCTCATCCAGTTTTTTTAACCTCGGCTCAATTGTTATGGGTATCGTACTCTATTTTCTTATGCCGCGGTTTGGGATGCAGCCGATTATCGGTATGGCGATTGGCGTGCTGTTTGGCGGTATGCTGCAGCTTGGCGTCCAGGTACCATCGCTTCGCGCACGAGGATTTCGGTTCAGACCAGTGGTGAATTTTGCAGATACGGGACTGCGCCGCATCGGGAAGTTGATGATTCCGGCTGTCATCGGGCTGTCAGCAACCGAAATCAATATTTTCGTAAACACCTTTTTTGCTTCAAGCTGTCCGCAGGGTAGTGTCTCATGGCTTAACTACGCGTTCAGAATTCTCATGTTTCCGATCGGGCTGGTGGGTGTTTCGCTGTCCATTGCAACTATGCCGATTGTTGCCCGGCATGCTTCAACAGGAGATATGCAGCAGCTTCGGGAAGCTTATATATCTTCGACCGTGCTATCGCTTGTGTTTTCAGTGCCCGCAACCTTTGGCCTTATTTTCCTTGCGCACTCGATCATTCGCGTCATTTTTGAACACGGCAGTTTTACTCCTTTTGATACGGTCAATACCGCACAGGCACTGATATTCTATTCGGTGGGGTTGTTTGCCTATGCAGGGCTCAAAATTATTGTGCCGGTTTTTTACTCCCTGAATAAAACCAAATATCCAGTGATTGGCTCATTCATTGGGGTAGCGATGAACATCGTGATTGTTCTGGCAACGTTGCGCACGTTTCAGCACCGGGCTATTGCGCTCTCAACGTCGCTGTGCATCATTGCAAATTTTCTCTTTCTTGGATGTGCGCTCTACCGCGAGGTGCACGGCTATGACATCACCTACCTTGTACGCTGCCTTCTTAAAATTGTCCCGATTTCTCTCCTGATGGGTGGTGTGGCGTATTGGATTGATGCCCTGTGCCGACAGGCGCTCAGCGGTCGGCTGTTTGGCAATCTTATTTCGTTGTCTGTCGCAATTCTCTCCGGCGGCTTTGTGTATGCACTGCTTATCAGCAAGGCGGGCATTCGGGAAATTGTGCCGATTCAACGAAAGATCCTTTCAAAAATTATTAATAGCCGCGCATAGCCGCTCACCGCAGCAGCTTTTCCATATCCTCAAAGAGTCCAGCTGTTACCCGTACCACCTGACCAGTCACGGGATGTTCTATGGTGAGTGACTCAGCATGGAGCATGGTTCGTGGATAGGCTCCTGCAGGATCGGTTCCGTAGAGCGGATCGCCAAGCACAGGAAATCCAAGGAATGAGAGCTGGAGCCTGATCTGATGCGTCCTGCCGGTCTGTGGTTCTGCCCGCACCAGAGCGTATCCTTCAAAATCAGAGAGTTTTGTGAATGCCGTCAGCGCAGGTTTTCCCGGCTCTGTGGCTGAGCAGCGGTAGCGTCCATCGCGTCTGCTTATGTACGAAACAATTTGTGTATGCTGGAACTCCGGGTTGCCGTGCACGAGCGCAAGATACGTTTTGCCTACGCGATGGTTTTGAAACTGTCGGTGAATATGTCGGTTAACCTCGGGTGAGAGCGTGAACAGCATGACCCCGGAGGTGTCAAGGTCGAGCCGGTGCAGCAGACCAACATAGGGCTGGGAAGTTTTTTGTTTACGGTAGCGCAGTACTGCCGCAGCAACGTTATTGTAGTCATCGCAGACAATGCCCTGTGACGGGATGCCGGGTTCTTTGCAGTAAAAAAGTAGCCACGGGTCTTCGTACAGGATATTGGTAGGATCAAGTTCATATCGCTTGCGCCATCCGTGCTTCCCAATATGCACCGTCACTATATCCCCCTCATGCACCCGCGTTGAAAGGATTTTGACCCGCTGCTTATTCACCCATACTGCACCGATCGCAATAAGTTTTTTTGCCGTTTCACGGCTCACGCCAGGCAAAGCCTGCGCTACTGCCTGATCAAGCCGAAGTCCTGCGGTCGCACCAGTGACTCTGAATGAAGAGGTCTGTGGCAATGAGGTTTCCATGATGCTTTTTATTCTAAAAGCAGCCGGTGCCCGCAGGCAATCAGATTTTGGTGCCTGTGGGGTTAGATCAGCAGTATCTGGTGTAGTAAAAAATAAATAAATGTGTAATATAATTACATGGGTGCACTATATAAATAAGCTTAAAAGCCCATTTAATGGCTTTATATAATTAAAATTGGCTTGACAGTGGATTTATAATAGTATATAAAAATGTAGTAAATTAACTTGTCAGAGAGTATCTATGCCCCCATCACGATCATCTCAGGAATCTGACAGTGCACAGCGGCTGTATGTGTATTTGCAAAAAATTTTCAGGAGCCTTAGCTTTGGCAGGAGCTTGCGGGGCAAAACACCAACGCTCACCGGTGCGCAGATGCGGATTCTTTCCTTTTTTAGTGAGCAGGATGCAGTGCATATTTCCGAGATCAGCCGCATGCTCGGCATGTCGGTACAGAGCGTAAATAACCTTGTTGCACGGCTGGAAGCACTCGGTTATGTGGAGCGGTCACAAAACAAGGATGATAAGCGGCTTTCTGATATCAGGCTGACTGCCAAGGGGAGAGAAGGGTTTTTAGCATTCCGCAGAGAACAACTTGACACCCTGCGCCAGATACTGAAGCAGCTTGCTCCGCAGGAGCAGCAGCTTCTCGCATCTGCGATTGAAACCGCGGCGCTGCTGTTTGAAAAAGCAGCTGTGAAGGCTCTTGTTCGCTCAGACGAAGCACCTCCTGAGCAACGTCCTCTCATGACATGAATTGTTAAGATCCTGTCGGTAGTGGAGACTCCATGAAGACACTGCACGGGCTTGACCGATGGACAAAAAGCGCAATCTGGCTTGAGCTCATGATACCCGGCTATTTTTTCGGAAAAACCTTCGGCACTTCGGACGCGAAATACCGGGTGCTTGATCAGTTCATGTATCCGGGCGCATTCATCAAGCTCAGTGGTTTTTTCCGTGATCTGCCCGGACCGGAGCTCTATTACACCGGCAGATTTCTCGGGGTTCTCTCCGGCGCGTGCATCGGTGTGTTGTTTGGGCTTTTTATCGGTCTGCTCTACAAATGGGTACTCCGGGACTGGGCGTTTGCCAAAGCCGCACGCATCGGCAATCTTGCTTTTATCCTCATCGCGCTGCTCACTGGTTTTATGTCTGATTTTTTCTGCGAAAACATCGGCATGGAGCTTCGCATCGAGCAGAAACCACCAGATGAGCTGGTGGGAAAATGCCTTGCTCAGGATTATGGCGGTTTTGAAAAAGGCACAAAAATTACCGACCAGAATGCACCGCTGCTGTCATGGTATGGCACTGTCCGGGCAAACAACCCTGCAGGTGCCCGAGGCTGGTGGATCGGCTCGCTGGTGTTCATGTATAGCTGGTTTGCGCTCTATTTTATCTGTGCAGCACGACTGTACAAGCGCAACAAAGTTCCGCGGCAGCAGTGGTTCAAACTGCAGATGGTAAACGTTGCGGCGCTGCTTATCTACCTGCGCATGGGCTTTGGGATTTCTTTTGAGGAATATCATTTTATTCTGACCCGTGCACCATATCTGTTCGGAGGGAATTGACATGAACGTCGGCGCTTTTGCAACCCGTGATGACTTTATCCGCCATGTGCGCAACATGGCGGGCATTGGGCTCATTTTGTATTGTGTCGGTATTGTGACAGGGTACGTGCCAAACTGGCTCTGCGTCATGATCGCTGTCGGCGCTTTTACCCTGCAGTTTGCGGATTATTTTTACGGCAGGACAAAAGGCGCGGGGTATTTTTGGGTGTACCTTGCTGTGCAGGGATTTGCGAATTTTTCTCCATTTCAGTTTCCTCCTGATCAGGAACGCTGGAAGGTGGACACCAATGCGATTATCGCCTGGCAGTATGGCGGCAAGGGAACCGAGCTGTTTCACGGCATCGGCATCCTCCTCGCGTTGCCCGTGGTGCTGTATATCGCCTATATCGCCGTGCGGCTTTTGCGCACCCCACCCAACGCTGCGTCAAAAGCGCGCACCATGGTCACAACCAAACGGCTGAGGATATGGTGCCAAAGTATCATGTTTGGATGGTATTTGGTGCTGTTTGCAACCGGTATGACCGCACGACCGGTTGAGAACCCTGAGCTGTTTTTTTGGTTTCTTGCAATGCTGCTCGGGTCGCTAATACTGCCGTTTTTTATTGGCAGGTGGTTTTGCGGATGGATGTGTCCAGTCGGCACCCTGCAGGACAGTGTGATGCGTTTTTACAATTTCAAAGGCATTCAGCTTTCCGACCGCTTCAAATTTCAGATCAATCGCATCTATGTTCCCGCGACCATGACCGCCCTGATCATCGCAGTGTACACGTTCGAGCGGGTGTTTCAGCTTGCCTCATCAGCAGAAATGATGCGCAGCCCTGACTGGACAAAGCTCTGGAAACCGATGGTGTGGACAAAGGTGCTGACCAACGGCATGTTCCTCGGTTCCCTGCTGTTTGCTTACCGTGTCTATTGCCGCTACTTTTGCTGGTATATCGGGTACCGAGTTGCACTGGGACAGCCTGCGCTCTACCGGGTACCGTTTGTGACCGACCGGTGCCGGATTTGTCCTGAGTGCGAACCTGAAAAGCGCTGTGTTATGGGATTTCAGTTTCAGTCATCTCCACAGGGAGAAGAAGAACTTTCAATCAGAAACATCGGCGAAGTTCCGGTTAACTGCAATCTCTGCTATGAATGCCGTGACCTTTGTCCGCATGGTGTCTTCAAAAAGAGAATAAATCGTATCAATGTTATTCCCGAACGCTGCACGGGATGTCGGCTTTGTGAGCTTGCCTGCTCAGGGGGGAGGCTTGGCGTGTTTGATCCGACACGGTCAAACATCACGGTTGAAATGGAAGGGACCCCTGAGCTTCCGATACCCAAAGTCAAGGACTCTTGCGACGCATGCAACGGTGATCCGCGCTGCATTACGGTATGCCCTGCACGGGTGATTGTTTGGGACAAAGAAGGGCTTCGGAAGGGCAAGGGCTTGCCGAAGCAGGGGCTTGCAGTGCGGCTTTTTAGGAAACTCAATCCGTTCAGAAAAACACCACCTTCCTGCCCCACGCCCTGTGGTGCCTATCCAACCGGATGCCCGACCTGCGAAATTGCTCAACGTCGTCAAAAAGATCAGTCGCACGGAGAAGCAGCATGAGCCCAGCAAAACTTTACCAAGGATATACCCGAAAACTCGTACGCGTTGATCTGACGCGCGGCAGTATCGCTGTTGAAGAGATCCCCAACAGCATGCTCCTTAAATATATTGGCGGCGCAGGGCTTGCGAGCCGACTCCTCTATGATGAGCTTGAGCCGGGCATTGACCCGCTGTCGCAGCGCAACAAAGTGGTATTTTTAGCAGGTCCTCTTGCAGGCACCATCGCACCGACCGGCAGCCGTATTGGTGCGTACACCAAATCACCCCTCACCGGCGGATTTTTCCATGCCTCTGCAGGCGGCAGTTTTGCAGCAGAATTAAAATACGCAGGGTATGACGGCGTTGTCATAGAGGGAGCGAGCAGAAAGCCGGTCTATCTTTTTGTCCACAATGAGCACGTAGAGCTTCGCGATGCAAGCCATGTATGGGGTGAGATGACATACCGTACTCACGAGCTTCTGAAAAGCGATATCGGCGACGAGGCAGCGCAGATCGCCGTCATTGGACCAGCAGGGGAGCGACTGGTGCGGTTTGCCAATGTAATTGTCGGAGGCAGGGCACTGGGCAGGGGCGGTATCGGTGCAGTGCTTGGTTCAAAGATGTTCAAAGGCATTGCAGTGCGGGGGACGAAAAGTCTTGCAGTTGCTGATATAGATGCAACGCTTCAGAAAACCAAAGAGCTTCTTGCTCTGATGCGCGGCAATCCTTCAACCGGTCAAATCCTTCCACAGTTTGGAACCCCGGTGCTGGTACAAGCGAATAACAGTCTTGGGGTTTTTGGGTCGCGCAATTGGCAGCAGGAAGTGTTTGAAGGTGCCGAAGGCTTGTCAGCCGAAACCATGCGCCGGAAGATCGTGGTGCGCGACAAAGCATGCTTTGCCTGTCCGATTCGCTGCAGCAAATACAGCATGGTTGGTGAGGGTGACTATGCAAGCTCTCCCGTTGAGGGTCCTGAATATGAAAACATTTTTGCGCTTGGCTCTCTGTGCGCAAACGACTCGATCGAGCTTGTTGCTGCTGCCGAGCGCGCATGTGATGATTTTGGCATGGACGCGATCGAGACGGGCGTTACCATCGCCTTGAGTATGGAAGCTACTGAAAAGGGCATTCTCACACCTGCGGATACTGACAGCCTTCACGTGATGTTCGGGAATAAAGATGTCATCATGCCACTGATTCGAAAGATTGGTATGCGTGAAGGGTTTGGCGATGTTCTGGCAGAAGGGGTCAGACGCGCTGCTCAGAAAATCGGCAGAGGTGCTGAAGCATTTGCCATCCACAATAAAGGGCTTTCGTTCCCGGGTCATTCAGCCCGCGGACTTCTGGGTTTTGCCTTGGGGTATGCAACTGGTCCTCGCGGTGCAAGTCACCACGACGGCAGACCGACAGGCGAACGGGCAGGGTATGTGCCGCGAGATACTGTTGAAGGTAAGCCGCAGTATATTGTCAACGTGAATCACCTGAATATACTGACTGACTCGATGATTCTCTGCCATCTGGCAGAAGCAATCTGGGGGCCAGTACAGATCGGGCAGCATGTGGTTGATATTTTAAATGCGGTAACGGGTATGGAAATGACACTCCATGAAGCAAACCGAACTGCGGAGCGGATATGGAATGTGATCAGGGCATTTGCGGTGCGCGAGGGATTGCGGCGCCATGACGATACACTGCCGCGGCGTTTTCTTGAAGAACCTATACCTGATGGTCCGTCTCGTGGCATGGTAATGAGGGAAGACGTGCTTGAAAAGATGAAGGATGAGTATTACGACATCCGCGGCTGGGACAGAGCCACAGGTATTCCGACACCGCAGCGACTTTTTGCGCTTGACCTTCCTGATATTGCTGAAGACATGAGAAAGATACTGTCCGGTGGGAAGGAGGGGTAGCAATGAAAAAAGTCGTTATGCTGCTCGGTCTTGCGGTGCTGCTGATTGCGATCAGCGCTGCTTTTTCGACAAAACAGGATGACATGAATTACCGCAAATACCTGCATCAGGATAGAACCTTAAAGGGCAAACCCGGCGTATTGCTCACCGCGCTCGGGCAGCCCGAACATTATGAGTTTGATTTTTTCAATCGCTATCTGACCCAAATCTTCAATGCTGCGTTTCCGCCAGCGCTTAAGGTTATTATTATGGCTGATCGGGGTACGGTACTGCTTGATCCTGACAATGCAACCGCAACGGCTCCTTCATCACCCCGACGGCTGGTGGACTGCTTCGGTAACGATAAAAACGAAGAAGGTCATGAGTATGCCCGGCTTGATCTGCAATGGGTGGAACCGCGCGATAAGGGAGCCCCCGGCCATTATCTCTGGACTGAGCATAAGAACGGCTACATTGACATAGTTGAAAAAGTGGCCATTAAAATCCTCTGCAACTACTACGGGAAGATGCCGGGCAACAAAATTCCGTACATGCAGCAGCACCGGATGATTTTTAAAGAGATTGAGGCCATGCTTGCGCGGGAGTTTCCCGGTGTGCCCATGCGCTGGGCACTTGCCATGTACCCTGAAACCATTGAAAAAGCCGTTGATGAGCTCATTGATGAGCGCGTGGAGACCATTGTTGTCGTTGATTTTTTTCATGTGTACTCAGCGCTTGAGGAGTTCAATTCACTGTTCCCTGAAATACGCGATGCAGTTGCCGAACGTGCAAAAATTGTATTTGCTCCATTTGCCGGCGCCTATCCTTCCTACCGCCGGGCATACGTAAAAATGGCTGAGGATGAAATTTTGCGGCTGCCAAGACAAGACCGCAAGCTCCTCATTCTCGCCCGACATGGGTTTCCCGATATACCGGGCGACCCCTATCCTGAGCTTGCCCGCGTGTACTATTACAATCTCAAGCGGGAAATTGAGGTAGCACTGCGGGGAACTAATACCCATGTGGTGTTTGCCGACACCGACTTTGCAGGCGAGGACATGGACCCGAAGGAAAAGCGGCTGGCAACCTTTGAAGCGCTTGAGATGGGGCTTGAGGACGGCTACGACTACATTATATTCATACTGGTTGACTTCATGAGCGAAAACACGGACAGTATCTTCGCGCACCCCATAGAATCACTTGAGCCCTTGCATTTTGCCTACGAGGGCGAGGTTCCCTATCCCGACTTCAATAAACCCTTCAGGATTGAGCTTCAGAAGGGGAAGACAAGGATCATCAGCGCCGGCTGTCCGGTCGGCGACCGGTACCGCCCCTTTATCTCGCAGGGCTTTTATGACACCGCGGCGACGGTGCTGCGCGGCGAGCCCTGGCCTGAACTTCTGATTCCGGAGGAGAAAAAAAAGGAAGGAATGTACTGAACGCGGTGTTTAATACTAATAAACTGCCACAGGAGGATAAGACATGCACATTGTAACCGCAATCACAGCGTTTTGTATGCTTTCCATTTTCGCATGCGCAGGCGCGGCGCATGCGCAATTATCGGATAATGCTTCCAATAAAACCCTCATTCTGTATTATTCCCGCAGCGGGAATACGCGGGCGGCCTGCGAGGCACTGCAGAAAGAGCTTGGCGCTGACATGATTGAAATAAAAGATCGCAACAGCAGGGCGCCGGGATTCGGCATTGTGGCGGGAATGATCAAAACCATTCTCAACCTGAAAACCGATACTGATCCTGAAACGGTTGATCTTGCTCCGTATAAAACCGTTATTGTTGCTGCACCGATTTGGGCAGCAAAGTTTGGACTTGCCATGCGCAGTTTTGTCGAGCGCAATCGTTTTGATAGCAAGCGGGTGGTCATTTTCATCACCGCGGATGTCTTTATCGAGGACAAGTATCAGGCAAAGCATAAGGCGCTGGTAGAAAAGTCAGGCGGCACTGTAGCAGGCTATTTTCAGGTGCAGGCAACAGATGTTGTGGACGGCAAGAAGAATCCCCGCTCGCGCGATATCATTGTAGCTGAAACGTTGAAACTTGTGCCTGAAATTAAAAAAGCGATTGCAGATGCTCACTAATATATCACCATCCTGTTGATTTATTATCCCCCAAACGTTATGTTAGGCTGCAAGGGATGCATATGCGCCAGAGCAAAAAAACTGGAATGGGTATGCTGGGTGCTGCGCTGCTGCTGTTTTGTTGCGGTATGCTCAATGAGGTGCATGCGCGGCTTGGAGTTCTGGAAGTTTTAGGATCTGAGTTTTTTACCTGCGATCATTTTTCAAACAATCTCTGGGGCATGCATGACCTGCTCAAAGAACGCTACGGATTAACTTTTGAAACTGTGTACCTTCAGGATTTTTTTTGGAATACCCGCGGCGGCATTACAACCCATGATTCAGGGGAGTATCCGCGGTTGATCGGTTTTTATTTCGAGCTTGACACCGAAAAGGCGGGACTTTGGAGAAGCGGCACCTTGTTTGCTTCTTTTGAAATCGCTCGTGGTCATAGCCCGACCGAGCGGACTGTCGGCGACTATCAGTGGCTCTCTAATATTGATGGGGAAAACATTAACCAGATATCAGAGCTGTGGTACCGGCACAGTTTTTTCGATGACCGGCTCTGGGTGAAACTCGGGAAGATGGAAGCAAATTATGATTTTTCCTATATTGAATACGGGCTTGAGTTTATCAATTCCTCTGCATCATATGGATTAACGATCCCCATGGTGACCTACCCTGATCAGGACTGGGGCATAGTTGTCGGCACCCGACCAGCTCAGTGGTTTTCAATGAACCTCGGTGCGTATCAAGGCGACATCAACGGCAGCCGCTCGGTCGGACATACGCTCAAAAATTTGCGAGGGCCGATGCTTATGGTTGAGCCGACGTTTCATTATACCATAGCTGGTCATCCGGGTTCGCTTAAAATCGGTGCATGGTGGAATGGTCGCATGTTTGAGGCTTATCACGAGCACCGCAGCAGACACCGTTTTCACGGTAAAAGTGCGGGATGGTACGTGACGTGGGAACAGCTTTTATGGAGGGAAAATCCTGAAAGCAAAGGGTGCGAACAGGGCATCGGCTTTTTTGCCCAGTACGGATGGGCACCAAAAGACCGCAGCGAGGTTGAGGATTTTCTGGGAGGGGGCATTCAGTGGACTGGTGCACTGCCGGGCAGGGATGATGATGTGCTCGGTCTTGGAGCGTTTACGGTCTATTTCAGTGACAAGGCTGGTTTTGAGAAGTCGTATGAAACAGCGGTTGAATTTTTCTACAAAGCACAGGTTTTTGGCTGGATGGCACTGAAGCCTGATATCCAGTATATCAAAAATCCGGGTGGCACGAACAACCGCAGTGCCGTTGCGCTTGGCGGCAGGCTGGAGATTGTTTTCTGACACTTGCCCTTTGGATACTTGAAGAGGTGCGTGCGCTACGGTGCTAAAAATCTGCAAACCGATTAGAACACAAGGCATATCCCTGTCTTATGCTCAACCAAGTCCTGTGAGTATCGCCGGGCATTAGCTGTTCTCTTTCCCCTCGGGTGCGGTGATGGCGCGGGATGTTATCTCAACAGGTGAGAGGGGAGGAATTTCTTCACCAGACACTGCACCTAAGTCTTTGAATCGTCGTGCTGTTGGCAGGACGCGTGATTCCAGTGAACCCACTGAATTGTTGTAGGCTCTGGTTGCTTTTTCAAGATGCTCGCCGATTTTTGCAACATGCTCGACAAGTATCTTCATCCGCTCGTAGAGCTGTTTACCAAGCTCGCTGATATCCTGCGCGTTTTTAGCAATCTGCTCCTGTCGCCAGCCATAGGCTACGGCGCGCAACAGGGCAATCAGCGTTGTCGGCGTTGCGAGTACCACGCGTTGCGCAAGCCCGTCTTCGATGAGCTTTTGGTCAGCATCTACTGCTGCACCGAAGAAAGACTCTCCGGGAATGAACATCACGACAAATTCAGGTGCACTGGTAAACTGCGTCCAATATTTTTTGCCGGCAAGCGCATTCATGTGCGTGCGAACCTGTGCAGCATGCCGGTCTAGTGCATTTTTGCGGGCTTCCTCTGACTCTGCAGCTAGTGCATCAAGATAGGCTTCGAGCGACACTTTTGCATCAACGACAATTTCGCGACCTGCGGGCAGGCGCACCACAAGGTCTGGCCGCAGGCGACCATCTTCGGTCGCAGTGGTAACCTGTTCGGCAAAATCGCAGTGCTCGGACATGCCGGCAAGTTCTACAACTCGCCTGAGGGTCATTTCTCCCCAGCGTCCACGCACCTGCGGTTTCCTCAGTGCAGTAACCAGATTGGCGGTTTCTTTTTGAAGCTGTTGCTGGCTTGCTGACAAAAGTTTTAAATGTTCGGCGAGTCCAGAATATGCTTCCTGCCTGTTTTTCTCAAGTACCCGAACATGTTCCTCAAACTTTGTAATAGAATCAGCAAGCGGTCTGACAAGTCCCCGAATCGCTTCCTCACGCTTTCCTAAATCACCTCGTGCGTCAGCAAGTATTTTATCGAGCGTCTCCTGTGCCAGTTTTAAAAAGGCTGTTGAACTGGTATTCAGCGTATCGCTTGCCAGTGCCTTAAAGGTGTCGGTAAGTTTTGCTTGCGCTTGGTCAAGGAGTTTCTTTTCTTCTTCGAGCCGCTGGATAGTTTCGGCAAGCTGGGTTTCTGCTTTGACCCGTACGCTTGTTTCAATGGAAAGCTGTTCTCTGAGGCTGGTAAGATCGTCAGAAGCTTTTTGGTTCTGCGCACGCAGTTCTGCAATCATGCCTTCCAGTCCTGAAGCCCTGCCTTCTGCCATGCTGGCACGGCGTTCAGCTTCTTCTACTTTGATGCTCAAGTTTTTTTCTGTCCGGGACGCGGCAAGCAGCCAGGCAATGCTACCCCCAACCACAAGCCCTATACACGCACACACTGCATAGATCATCGCGGTTTATCCTCTTGGGTGATGAAGGGTTCTTGTTGCTTTTTATCTTTCAGAACAGGATGTTTTGTCAACGCTTTTTAATAACCTGACTGCTCAGGTGCCTTCTTCACGGTGCGTGGTTCGCAATTCGGGTTGCAGGCTCGTGGTTCGTGGCGCAGAGGGTGTGATTTGAGGTAAAAAATTATGCCCGTTCATTGACAAACCTTGAAGTTAACAGTATACAAAAGAAAAGCTGTGTTTTGGGAATTTATTGAATCTTTTCCATTGAAAGGGAATCACTATGGAGAACCAATCTCAGAAGAGTTACGGATGGACCGGGAAAATACTCAAGGTTGATCTTTCACGCGGTGATATTTGGGAAGAACAGCTTTCAGAAGAGCTGAAAGAGGGGTATGTCGGTGGTGCAGGCATTAACGCCCGGCTCCTCTATGATGCACTGAAGGATAAAATTCAGGCTGACCCTCTCGGACCCGATAACCCACTTATTTTTGGACTTGGGGTGCTTGTGGGCACCTCGTTTCCCTGCACTTCGCGCATGACCATTACGGCAAAAAGTCCGGTTACCGGCATTTTCGGTGATTCAAACGGAGGCGGTTTTTTTCCGGCGCGGCTCAAGCATGCAGGCTATGACCATGTGGTCATCACCGGTGTTTCGCCAAAACCGGTGGCACTACTGATTGAACAGGGGAAAAAGCCTCTGCTTGTTGATGCTGCTGACCTCTGGGGACTTGATACCTATGAGACTGATGCGGCGATTCAGAAAAAGTACGGTCCCTGCGAAGCTGCGCGTATCGGACCAGCAGGTGAGAATCTGGTGCGCTATGCCAATGTGTTTACTAGTACTCGCAGAACCGGCGTGCACGGCAAGACCGGCATGGGCTGCGTGATGGGTGCAAAAAAGCTCAAGGCAGTGATCGTCAAGGCATCCGGTTCAGTACCGGTTGCACATGAAGCAGCGTTTAAAGAGCTTGCCTCTTTTTATCGCGAGAAATGGCGCGGGAACGCCACCTCGACCTATCAGGAATACGGATCGTTTGCTCTGATTCCGCAAAACAGTATGCACACCCGTATTCATAACCAGCAGGTGCATATCACGCCGGAGCAGCTTGAGGCTTATGACGTGACCACGTGTGTGCAAAAATACAAAAAGGGACAGACCGCCTGTTATAACTGTCCGGTCGCCTGCACCATGCAGTGGGAGATAACTGAAGGTCCATACGCCGGTGAGAAGAGCGACAAGGTGGAATTTGGGCACTATACGAACATGGGGCCGCTGATTGGTGTTTTTAACTACCCCCAGCTTTTTCATATTTCCAATCTTGCCAACCGTATGGGATTTGACTGCATTACGTTTGGATGGATTCTTGCGATGATGATGGAATGCTACCAGCGGGGCATCATCACGAAAGAACATACTGGCGGTCTTGAGCTGCAGTGGGGTGACGTCGCGCTCATTGAGGACATCATTAAAAAAATTGCACGTCGTGAGGGCATCGGCAACCTGCTTGCTGACAGTATGCCTATGATTCTTGAAAAACTGCCGCCAGAAGCTCAGGAGTACGGTTTCCATACCAAGGGGCTCTCTTTTACCTATAACTGTGAGCAGGTTGTTGCCATGAGTCTTGCTGCATCGGTTGCGACACGGGGTGCTGACCATTTGAAAGGGCATCCCTTCCCGGCAATGATCGGGCTTGAAGACATGCTCAAGCGCATCTTTGGCGATCCGCTGCCTGAAGGAATGCTCGACGGTACCAGCCCTGAAGCAAAAGGTCGTGTGGTGTGGTGGAGTGAAAACTACAAATCACTGATGGACAGCCTCGGCATTTGCTTTGTACCGGTGGTGGGCGTTGACGTGTTTGGCGATCCGATCATGCTGTTTACGGAGATGGGTGAAATTTACCGGGCTGCGACCGGCAGGAGCCCTAATGGTCTGTTTGAGGCAGCTGAGCGCATCTATCAGACTGAAAAATGCTTCAATGCGCTGCTAGGAATTACCCGGAAAGATGATTACCGTCAGGGGACACGACGAGGACAGAAAGACCCGATTCACCATCCCGGTATGCTCGAGGAATATTATCTGTATCGCGGATGCTCACGGGATGGATTGCCGACAAAAAAGCGCCTGACCGAGATTGGGCTTGCTGATATTGCGGCACATCTTGAGAAGAACGGAAAGATCGGGCTGCGCGATTGTCCGCGCATTGAGGAACTTATCCCGATGCCTGCAGCGTAACAGTCTATTTTTTTTAATCAACGTGCTCGATATAGCAAACCGCCCTACCGGGACCAACCAGTAGGGCGGTTTGTTGTCTGATCGGACACAAGGTAGCAAGAGTGTCAAAAAAGTACCAACATACCCTGCGCTGTTTCTTGAGCGCTTTAGGTGCCTCTGGTCAGAGGAGCTTCTCCATGTCACAGGCAACATCGTCGAGTTCAAGTTCCCGCAGGGTTGCAGGGGTTGGGATGCCGGTGGCAGGGTCCCAGCCGCGCAAGCGATAATACTGTTCAAGCATCTGCTCCCACTGCACAGGATCAAGAGCTGCTCCTGAGAATCTTCCACCATGTACCGGTCCTCGTGCCCATTTGCCTTCAAGCATGTCATCCTTTTTTCTGATTCCGAATTTCGTGATAAAAGCACGCTCGAGGGTAAAGACCCGGTTTGCAATGGTGCGCATCTCAGAAGAATCCAGATGCATCCCGGTGATTGCATTCAACATATCAGTCATATCCTGCAGCGTGATGCCGTGGCTGTTGTGCGCTGTGATGAATTTACAGACCTCAAGGCAATCCGCGATCGTGTACATGTCCTGACAAAAGACAGCAGCTCCTGCTTTATTGTAGGAAAGCGGATTCAGCACATCAGCAGTGCCGAAACGATCGCGGGCTTCTTGCTCAGAGATAGCCGATTTGCCATCGTCGCCGGGCAGTTCTATGAGCACACCACCCCGAAGGTGATCGCCCCCACGGGTTGCGGTGGCATAACACAGAGCACTTCCTCTAAGAACGCGCGGGTCAACACCACCAAACACCATGCCCTTGCAGGCGCTCACGTAAGCTTTGGCGTCTTTTCCGATGTGCTCAGCAGCCTTGACTGCGCCTTCAGCCAGTATGTCGCCAATGCCCTCCCGTTTTGCAATCTTTTCCATCATCATGACCATCGCCTGATGGTTGCCCCAGGTCAGCTCAATGCCATCGGTGTCGGCAGCGGTAATAATTCCGTGTTCATACCAGTCCATGGCAATGGCGGTGAGCAAACCAAAATCAAGGATGTCAATGCCGTAGTCATTTGCCATGACGTTGAGCTTGAAGAGTGAACCGGGATCAGTATTGCCGCAGCTTGGGCCGCAGGAGGAATTGCAGCCTTCGGTAAGTTTGGCGCCCGTTGTTCCTGCGTAGGGACCATCGGGTACTGAAAACCCTTGGATGCAATGCACCGGACAGAGAAAACAGGCATGTGATGAGGTAAGGTATTTTTTGATGCCGGTTGCGCTGACGCGTGTGATGCCCTCAAGACCGCCGATCTGGGAAAAGTTTTTCACCGCCAGGATACCAGCAGCATCTTCGCGTTCAAGCGGTCCGGCTGACCCGTAGGTGCCAAAAAAAGCAGTGAAGGGGTTCTCAGCAATTTTTTTGCGCCAGCGCTTTCGGAGTTCTTCAAACCGTTCGGGAGCGGCTACCGGAATTTTCCCTGAACCGGCAACGCAGACCGCTTTCAGGTTTTTTGAGCCCATGACGGCACCCATGCCGGTGCGTCCTGCAACATTAAAGTGGTGCACAAGACACGCCATGCGCACACACCGCTCACCCGCCTGACCGATCACTGCGATGTGCAGATCGGCACTACCCAGCTCCCTTCTGATTGCTGCTTCAGCAGCGCTTGTGCTCATACCCCAGAGGTGGGTGGCATCGTGAATGGTTGCGCCGGTGTCAGTTACCAGCACATAGACCGGCTTGTCTGCTTTGCCCTGAATGAGCAAGTGGTCATAGCCTGCTTTTTTTAGGTGCGGCGCAAAAAAGCCTCCGAAATTAGCATCACCCAGAATTCCGGTAAGCGGGGATAGTGCAGTGACCGTGCAGCGCGGGCTTGACGGGCACAGGGTTCCCGACAAAGGTCCGGTGCCAAAGATCAGCCTGTTTTCCGAGCTGAGCGGATCAATCTGCGGCATGAGGTCTGTGTAGAGAAGACGCGAGTTAACACCCCTGCCACCAAGAAACAGACGCCGCAGGTCATGGGGGAGTTCTTCATCACATGACGTCCGTGAGGTCAGGTCAATACGAAGCAGTTTTCCGGTCCATCCGTGCATAGTGTTTTTACTCCTTTTCTGAATGCCTTGCATAGGATACTGTTTTGAGATAACATATCTTCATAAATTATCAAGAGCAGAGACGGTATCTTCTGCTGTGCACGAAAGGAACGGAGCTGCTGTTGACCATCTGTTGTGAATGCTCACCTACAAGGAGTTTTGCATGGCGATATCTCAAAAAATTCGATCATTCATGGAAAAAGCGTCCTGGATTCGCAAAATGTTTGAGCAGGGTGCACTACTCAAACAGCAGTATGGGGCTGACAACGTGTTTGATTTCAGCCTTGGCAATCCTAATCTTGAGCCGCCTGAGCAGTTTTTTGATACGCTTGAAGACGTGATCAGAACCCGCACCCCGGGACGGCATGGCTATATGTCAAACGCAGGCTACCCTGAAACCCGCGCAGCGGTTGCCGAGTACCTATCTGAAGAACATGGAATAGAGCTTTTTGCCGAACACGTCATCATGACCTGCGGCGCAGGGGGCGCGCTGAATGTGACGCTCAAAACCCTGCTTGATCCGGGCGATGAGGTCATCATTCCAAAGCCGTATTTTGTTGAGTATCATTTTTACGTTGATAATTTCGGCGGGGTTTGCAAACTGGTTCCCACGACCTCGGATTTTAATCTTGATCTTGCCGCGATTGAAGCGGCGCTCAGTGAGCGCAGTAAAGTTATTCTGATCAATTCACCAAACAATCCGACTGGCAGGGTCTATGACCGTTCTCGTATTCAAGCATTGGGCAGTTTGCTCGAAAAAAAATCCCGTGAGCTTGGCAGGGAGATTTATCTTGTTTCAGATGAGCCGTATGCAAAAATCGTGTATGACGGCGTCACAGTACCCAGTATTTTTCAGGCGTATGCAAACAGCATTATCGTGACCTCCTATTCAAAAGACCTTTCCATACCCGGTGAACGGCTTGGCTTTATCGCGGTACATCCACGCCTGACACCACTGCAGGACGTGCTTGGTGGCTTGGTGTTCTGCAACAGAACACTTGGTTTTGTCAATGCGCCTGCAACCATGCAGCGGGTGGTGCAGCGGCTTCAGGGGTTTGCGGTTGACGTCAGCCAGTACCGTCGCAAACGTGATCTGCTCTGCGACATCTTGGAAAGCATTGGGTACCAATTTGTGAAACCACAGGGTGCTTTTTATCTGTTTCCGCGCACGCCTCTTGAGGACGATGTGGCGTTTGTGCAGGAATTGCTTGCTGAGCGCATTTTGTGTGTGCCGGGAAGTGGGTTTGGGTGTCCAGGACACTTTCGCATTGCCTACTGCGTTGACGATAGCGTCATTCAGGGAGCGGCAGCGGGATTTGCTAAAGTCGGCCGTAAGTATTTGTCATAGCCGCGAAAGGCAGCAATGCACAACACTACAGACAACTTTTCTTCAGCCACCGGAGCATTTCAGAATGCCGAGGCTCGTTGTCCGGAGCGGTATCAGCACATCATTCAGAATGCGTATGATGCGATCGTCATATTTTCCCGTGACGGCACGATCCTGGAAATAAATCCCCGGGCACAGCAGTTGTTTGGCTATACATCTGAAGAAGCAGTCGGCAAGCGTTTCACCATGCTGCTGCCTGAGGGAAAGCGGGAAGCTCAAGAGCAGGCATGGCAGCAGTATGTGATGGCTGAGCAGCCAGATGCACTCAGTCGCGTGTTTCAAGGCATGTTCAGACATCGAAACGGAACCAACCTGCCGGTTGAGCTGACCTTCTCGTGTGAACCACCTGCCTGCGGCGGTACGGTTGCAGCAATCATCCGCGACGTATCAGAACGGCAGAAATTTGAAGCAGAGCTGCAACGGCATGCCGATCAGCTGGAACACGAAATCGCTGAGCGTACCCGGGAACTCGCCGGCTCTGAGGAGCGGTACCGCATTCTGGTTGAAACCGCACCCGATGCAATTTTGGCTGTTGACACGGGTGGAAGGGTGAGCCTCTGCAATAAAAAAGCTGAGGAGCTGTTCGGCTATACACGCACCGAGCTGATCGGCATGCTGGTCGCACGACTCGTCCCTGAGGATATCCAGACCGTACTGCACCACCAGCAGCCGACTGCTGAAGATCAGCAGGGGGGCATTCTGAGAGAATCAACCGGTATCCGGAAGGATGCCACCGTGTTTCCCGCTGAATATACCATCGCGATTATTCCTTCTGATGGTGCTGTTCTGGCGACGCTTTTTGTTCGGGATATTACGGTGCGCAAAAACCTTGAGCGTGAACTGCAGGAGTACACCCTGCGGCTTGAAGAGAAGGTGCGCACCCGCACCTATGAGTTGACCGCATCGCAACAAAATCTGAAAGAAAAAGTTGCTGAGCTCTCAATTTTAAAAGAGGTCAATGAGGCGCTGTCAAGCGCCATGGACCTTGATGAAGTTTTACATATCATTCTTGTTGGCGCGACCTCGCATCACGGTTTTGGTTTCAACCGGGCATTTATTTTTTTAGTCAGCGAAGATGGTTCCTTGCTTGAGGGCAGGGTGGCAATCGGACCGTCTGACAGCGCTGAAGCACAGCGCATCTGGAGTGAAATTGTCGGTAAGAATTATACGCTCAGCGAAATTCTCAGATCTTATACGAACAAGGCTGGCAGAATTGACACCTATGTGAACAGTATTATTAGGACAATCCGGGTGCCGCTTGACCGAACCGACCATGTGCTTGCCTATGTGGTTGCGCACCGTGAATCATTAAATATCCGCGATGCCCATACCCACCCCTTGGTGCCCCGTGACCTGATTGTACTCATGAACTGTGGTGCGTTTGCACTGATTCCACTGATTGCAGAGGACCGGGTGCTTGGCGTGCTGTGGGCTGATAATGCAATTACGAGAAAACCGATTGATGATCGCGACATTGAGCAGCTCCGCTCATTTGCAGTGAATGCAAGCCTTGCTATTGAGAAATCCAATTTAATCAAAAGTATTAAGGAAAAGGTTGAAGAACTTGACCGGGCAAACCGTGAGCTCAAAGAAAGCCGCGACCGCCTGATTCGTTCAGAAAAACTCGCTGCGATCGGTGAAATGTCGGCAAGTGTGGCGCATGGACTGCGCAATCCGCTGGTCTCAATCGGTGGATTTGCGCGGCGACTTTTAAAGCGGGAGCCTGAAGGCACCCCCAACAAAAAATATCTGCAGATTATTGTTGAGGAAATTGACCGTCTGGAACGTATTTTGATTGAGCTTCTGGATTTTGTCAGACCACGCACCCTGCAGATACGCAGCGTGCGCGTGCATCAGCTCCTTGATACCTGTCTGGGTGAGCTTGGTAACGAGTTGGAGCAACGGCACATCCACGTGGACAAACGTTTTTCTCTGAGTGAGCCTGAACTCCAGCTTGATGCTGAGCAGATGGCACACGTATTCCGAACACTGTACCGCAACGCACTTGATGCTATGCCCGAAGGCGGCACGCTGACGATCAGTACCGCATGCGAAGACGGGATGTGCAGGATTTCGGTTGCAGACACCGGCGCAGCGATTCCTGATGATGATTTGGAAAAAATATTTCATCCGTGGTTTGCGGGGCGGTCAGGCAGCGGTCTGGGACTTGCAGTCTGCAATCAGATTGTTTCACTGCATGGCGGCACCATGATGCCGCAACGTGCAGAACCCCTCGGGATGGTTTTTGATGTTTTGCTGCCGATCGCGGGAGCAGCGGCTCAGTAAGTTGGCGTGATAATGCTAGCATGGAAACGGTGCACCGTTATGTACCACCAGCATAATCTCACCCGCCTTTTCTAAATTCCTCAATGGTTTTACCGCGAAGGCACTCGGCGAGCTCCCAGACATAGTTGTAGAGGTGTAACCCCTTTGATGAGGCGATGATTTCACCGTCGTCAACGCCGATTTCTGAGGCAATGTATTCTTTCATCTGCTGCATGCCGGCGAGGTTTGCCGGAAAACCGCCCCAGAGGTCCCAAGAACGAAAATAGATGATAAAGTGCAGTCTGCCGTCCTGAATTCGCGTATCAATAGCACGCAGGCACGGCGGGTCTTTGAGGAGCATGTCTGCGGGGTGGGCGACCTGGAGCACCATCTGATTGTTGCGAAACCCTTTGTTTTTGTAAGTCCAGATGAGCAGCTCGATCTGGTTCAGATAGAGCTTGCCGTTTTCCCGCACAATGATTCGGTCATTGCTCCAGACCTCCTCATCCTGAATGATGATATCGCGGTTTTGCTTGCTGGTATAGTCAGCATAGGAATCAGGCAGCGGGTATTTGCAAATCCGCTGTCCGTAGGTATAGGATTCGCCGGGTTTGAGCTCACCGGTCATCAGGTAGGGTAGGTAGTCATCCAGATAATCATCAGCGACCGGATTGGGAAGATTGTACTGTGGCGGTATCTGCGGCAGGAGCGGTCGGGCACCGGGGAATTTGATATGGATGGTGATGTAGTCAAACTCAAGCCGCCGCATGCCCGCATACGATCCACGGTCAATGGTGAAATCACGGGCGGTTTCAATGCATTTGTACACGGTTTGAAACCATGCATCAGGAAGTGAGGTTGCTTCAATAAACAGAGGCGTAAAGGGTTTTGTATGGTGCATGAAACAGCTCCTGAAGAGACTCTGATGATTTCATTTTATTCAGGATAACTGATACAGGCAAGATTTTTCTTTGCAACCATTTGAGAGTATGGTATAGAGACTTTGGGTAGCACCGGGGGAAAAAGGCGATGCATGACAACGACGCACACAAGCAGCGCCAATCTTGACCAGTTTCGGGCAGCATATCCTGAAAAATTTGCCCCCGAGGAACACATCTTTAGCTGTATCCATCGAGGTGACCGGATCTTTATCGGTACTGCCTGCGGCGAGCCGCAATATCTTGTCAAAGCCCTCATTGAGTACGTTGACCGCCACCCCAAAGCTTTTTTTGATACCGAGGTTTTTCATGTCTGGACCATGGGTGTAGCGCCCTATGCGCATGAAAAGTTTAAGCGCAATTTTCGGCTCAACTCATTTTTTATCGGAGACAATGCCCGTGATGCGGTCAATAAAGGGCTTGCCGACTACACGCCGGTTTTTCTCTCCACTGTTCCTTCACTGATATACCGCGGCATTGAAAAGTTCGATGTTGCCCTGATTCAGACCTCACCGCCGGATGCACACGGGTATGTCAGCCTTGGTATCAGTGTTGATATTGTCAAGGCAGCAGCAGAATCTGCACGGGTGGTGATTGCGCAGGTCAACCACCACATGCCACGAGTACATGGCGATACCTTTCTGCACGTGAGCGATATTGATTTTATCGTGCCCTATGATGAGCCCTTGCTTGAATTCAGAGCAAGCGTTCCCGATGAGATCGCCCATAAAATTGGTGACTACGTGGCGCGCATTGTGCAGGATGGTGACACGATTCAGGTGGGCTACGGAAGTATGCCCAATGCAATTCTGGCAAGTCTTTCAGGCAAAAAACACCTTGGCGTCCATACGGAGCTTTTATCTGACGGCATTGTGAAACTCATGCAGCAGGGCGTTGTGGATAATTCTCACAAAACTCTTGATCGTGGCAAGACTGTGGCATCCTTTTGCATGGGCACTGCGACAACGTACCAGTTTATTCACGATAACCCTGGCATTGAGTTTCGCACGATTGACTATACGAACAATCCGCTGATTATTGCTCAGCAGAAAAACATGGTGGCGATCAATGCAGCCTTACAGATTGACCTGACCGGTCAGTCAAGCTCAGAATCCATCGGCAGGTATTTTTATAGCGGTATCGGCGGTCACGCTGATTTTATGCGTGGCACCACCCTGTCCCAGGGCGGCAAAACGATTTTGACCCTTCGCTCCACCTCAAACGACGGTACGCGGTCTCGGATTGTACCACTGCTGGATGAAGGGGCAGGGGTCACCCTCACCCGCGGCGACATTCACTATGTCATTACTGAATACGGGATAGCGTATTTACATGGCAAAAACATCCGTGAACGGGCAATGGACCTGATTGCCATTAGCCATCCGAAATTCAGACCGTGGCTGATTGAGGAGGCAAAACGGCTTGGTCTCATCTACCGGGATCAGGCATTCATTCCCGGAAAACGCGGTGAGTATCCTGACAACCTTGAGACTTACCGGACGACAAAAAGCGGTTTCACCATCCTCCTGCGACCAGTGAAAATCAGCGACGAACCGCTCATCAAAGATTTCTTTTATGATCTTTCTGATCAGAGCCTGTACCGTCGGTTTATTTCAAAACGCCAAGACATGCCCCATGAGAGGCTTCAGGAGTTTGTGGTTATTGACTATACGCAGGAGATGGTTATCCTTGCGGTGGCTGGCGAGGGTGAGACCGAGCGAATCATCGGTATCGGTCAGTATGGTATTGACCCGTCAACCCATACGGCAGAAGTTGCAGTGGTGGTTCGGGATGAGTATCAGGGACGGGGCGTGGGGACAGAGCTTCTCTCTTATCTCACCTATCTTGCCAAACGGCAGGGGTTGTTGGGATTTACTGCTGAGGTGCTTGTTGACAACAAACCAATGATGCGCCTGTTTGAAAAAGGCGGCTTTGATATTGAGAAGCGTCGGGGTGAAGGCGTATATGAATTGAAGCTTGCATTCAGAGAATCATGACAGGAGACTCCTATGAGCAGCATCCGGTATCTGTTTGAACCGCGCAGCGTTGCAATCGTCGGCGCATCCAAAGACCCAAAAAAAATCGGCTATAAAGTGCTGAGCAACCTCATTGCCAGCGGGTATCGCGGTGCGGTGTATCCGATTAACCCGGCAGGTGGCGAAATTTTGGGCATCACGGCATACCCGAGCATTGCTGCGGTGCCCGAGCCGATTGATGTGGTGTGCACCACGATACCGGCGCAGGCGGTGTTTGAGTCAGTCAAAGCCTGTGCGGACCGGGGGGTGCGCTATAATCTTATTATTTCGTCAGGTTTTTCGGAGATTGGCAATACTGAGGAAGAAGAGAAAATTGCCGCTTATGCCCGCAGCAAAGGCATGCGTATTGTCGGGCCAAACATCTTTGGCGTCTATTCCGCAGAAGCCTCTATGGATGCCACGTTCGGCCCGGGTAACATTTTGCCCGGAAGTGTGGCGATCATCACCCAGAGCGGTGCGCTCGGACTTGCCATGATCGGAAAAACCACGGTTGAAAATATTGGACTGTCAGCGATTGTATCCGTAGGGAATAAATGCGATGTGGATGAAGCTGACCTGCTTGAGTATTTGACCACTCAAGAGCGGACGCGGGTTATTTTGATGTATATCGAGGGTATTAAAAACGGTCCGCGATTCATCACTGCCATGAAGGAAGCGACGCGGTTAAAACCCGTGGTGGTCATCAAGTCAGGAAGGTCAGAGCGTGGTGCGGTTGCCGCTGCCTCGCATACCGGATCGCTTGCAGGGTCTGATGAGATTGTTGATGCTATTCTGAAACAGTGCGGCGTACTGCGCGCTGATAGCATCAAGGATGCGTTTAACTGGTGCAAGTATCTTGCGCATTCTCCGCCGCCCACCACTGAACAGGCAGTTATTATCACCAATGGCGGCGGTATCGGCGTTATGGCAACCGATGCCTGTGAGAAGTATCACGTTGAGCTCTATGACGACGGCAAAGTCCTCAAAAAACTATTCGGACCAGTCACGCCAAGTTTTGGCTCCACCAAAAACCCGATTGACATTACCGGCGGTGCTGCTGGAGCCGAGTATGATGCGGCGCTCAGCGTTGCGCTCAACCACAAGGCGATTGGTTCAAGTATCGCGCTCTATTGTGAAACCGCAACGTTTCTTGCTGCCGACCTTGAACGTGTTTTAGAAAACACCTATCGCAACTATATGGCTCACGGAAAGCCGATTCTGTTTGCGATCATGGGGGGCGAGGATATCGAGCATGCCATTGTACGGCTTTCCCGAAAAAACGTTCCGGTGTTTGGCGACGTCTATGAGGCGGTATCCTGTTTGGGAACGTTGTACCGTTACTACCGATATCTTAAAAACCGCGACGAGACCTTAGAAACGGTTGCGTTTGACAGTGCGCCGGTTGAGGCAATCTGCCGTGCCGCGATCGCACAAAACCGCTTCTTTTTGCTTGCCCATGAGGCACAGCAGGTTATGGCGCATGCGGGCATTCCCGTGCCCCGGAGTGAGGTAGCGCATTCCATCACCGAGGCAGTAGAAAAAGCTGACGCAATCGGCTATCCGGTTGTCATGAAAGTGGTTTCCCGTGACATTATTCATAAGAGCGACGCTGGTGGTGTTGCACTCAATCTGGAAAATCGGGATGAAGTGCTTGATGCCTATCAGGCGATAATGCAGAACTGCAAGGCATACAACCCTGATGCAGTGATCGAAGGGGTTGAGGTTGCAGAAATGCTCGTAAAAGATGTTGAGACCATTATCGGTGCGCGACGCGATGCCACCTTTGGCCCGATAATCATGTTTGGTCTTGGCGGTATTTATGTTGAGGTTATGAAGGATGTGGCATTCAGGGCACTACCCTTGAGCCGCCGCGAAATCATAGAAATGATCAAGGAAACGCGCTCATATCCGCTGCTCTTGGGGGTGCGCGGGGAGGCGCAGAAGGATCTTGAAGCAGTTATCATGAACATCATCAAACTCGGTACCCTGATCAGTCACTGCCCGCTGATTTCCGATATCGAGATTAATCCGCTGATGGTCTATGAACAGGGGCAGGGTGCAAAAGCTGTTGATGTGCGCATTCTGCTTTCGCACAATGAAAGGAGTTCGTCATGAACAGACTCATTATCGCATCGTTGCGCGCGAGCGCGGGCAAGACCAGTTTTGCGGTCGGCGTTGCCGAAGCGCTCGGTAAAAAGATTGGGTATATGAAGCCGTTTGGGGACCGACTGCTGTACAGTAAGAAGCGGCTGTGGGATTATGATGCAGCGCTGATGACCCACCTCTATGGCATCAAGGAAAACCCAGATGATATGAGCATCGGTTTTGACCATTCAAAACTGCGGTACATGTATGACACGGCTGCGATCGAGTACCGGCTGCATGAGCTTGCTGAACGCATGGGTAGCGGCAGAGACCTGCTCATCATTGAAGCTGGTAAGGCCATCACCTACGGCGCCTCAATTCAACTGGATGCATTGAATCTTGCACGCGTCCTGCAGGGAAAACTCGTGCTGGTGATTAGCGGTGACGACGATACGATACTGGATGATATTATTTTTGTAAAAAAATATGTCACGATGGCAGGGGTGACTGTTGCAGGGGTTGTGGTCAGCAAAGTTCGGTCTCGTGATGATTTTACCGCAACGTATCTGCCCGAGCTGCAGCAATCAGGACTACCGGTTCTGGGAGTGCTTCCGTACGAGAGCGAACTGACGTACTTCACCATGCGGTTTCTTGCCGACCGTCTGTTTGCCAAAGTATTGACCGGTGAAGCACAGCTTGACCGAACGGTAAAGAACATTTTTATTGGCGCAATGTCAGGTAACGTTGCGGTGCAGAAGCCGCTGTTTAAAAAAGAAGACAAGCTGATTATCACCGGCGGTGACCGCAGCGATATGATTCTTGCAGCACTGAATCACAACGCTGCCGGCATTATTTTGACCAATAATATTCTGCCCCCCTCAAACATTATCGCCAAAGTTGAGCAGGCGGGCACTCCGATGCTGCTTGTAGCACCAGATACCTATCAGGTCGCTCGGCAGATTGACCGGCTGGAACCGCTGCTGAGCCGGGAAGATAAGGAGAAAATTGGGCTTTTGAAAAGGGATGTTCAAGAAAATATTGACCTTGGCAAACTCGCGTAATCGGCACGTGCTTGGGGATTGTCGGTGATTCTGAAAAAAAGCCAAAATCCGTTTTGTGAGTTGCGACAAAGTCTCTGAAGGGAAAAATCGAGATAGGGGTGATAGTTATGCAGCAGTGCTTGAACTTGCCCTGGAAGATATGCAGTCCAGCCATGGGATAAAAAGATTTTTGAGGAAATTTCGTGGGGTGGTGTCCAAGGTGTACCGGCGGGTAGTGCGGGAGGTGTTTGTATGGCGGCTGAACAAAGAGCGGCCGGGGATCATGGGGGAAGGGGACAGCGCCCTTTACTGCTTCTCCTTCTTTGGCCTTCCAGGGTTTAAACACTCAAGTGAACGCTGAAGCTTTTTCTCAACAACAAAGGGCGCTGTCCCCTTTACCAGGGCGCTGTCCCCTTTACCCTTTACCAACCTTTACTCCTAAGACGATTCATGCTCAGATACTGTTTGCTGCTCTTCGTGCTTGAGGCGATGTGCCGCAACAAGCATCGGTGCTGATTCCTTCTTGTAACTGCGCATGTGACCGCATCCACACGAAGTTTCAATTCTTTTCAGGGAATTCACTTTTTTCAGATAAAGATATTATGGTGCATTGCAAGAAATAGTACAGTCTACAAAAGCGTAGACTGAAAAGATAAAAATAGATTTATTCTCTAAGCCATACAGATTTTTTGAATTCTTGTTACCAAGATTGCAGAAGATTTTATATTATTTGTAGGGTGATACTGTTTCGGTAATTTATTGTCACTCAAAAAAAAGATCGCTTCTCCACTGACAAGGTTTTTTCTAAAAAGCATTGCATTTTTTACTTAGTTATGTCTTCAGTAAAACAGCTTTGCCCCATATAGAAGTAGTTTTTTTGGAAAGTCAAGGGTAAAAAGGTGAAACCTAAACAGAATGGTGTAATAAATGCGCTCATGTAAAATAGTGGTAGTTGGTCCCGGTGCTGTGGGGTGTCTTTTTGCAAGCATGTTCCATGGCGCAGGCGCTGAGGTATGGCTTCTTGCGCGGACAAAGGAGCAGGCTGATGCACTGCGCACGCAGGGTGTTTCTATTGAAAGAAACGGCATCGTGCACCATATCCCGTGGTCTATGGTTACCCATGATGCAACCTGCCTTGGCACGACTGATCTTGTGCTTCTCTGTGTTAAGGCATATGATACTGCTGGAGCTGTACAGAACGTGCTTCCTGCGATTGTCCGGAATACGATACTGGTGACCCTTCAAAATGGACTGGGGCATATTGAGCTGATCAGTCAGTATATTGCACCTCATCAAATCGTTGCAGGAATTACAGCGCACGGTGCCACGCGTCTTGGCATCGGGAATATCCGGCATGCAGGAGAGGGTGAGACCACTATCGGTGCTGTGCATCCTTCGGGGAATACAGCGGTCAATAAAGTTTTGCAAATATTTACCGCAGCAGGGATTCAGACAACAGTTGCAGCAGATATTACGTCAGCACTCTGGGGAAAACTGCTGATTAACGCTGCAATAAACCCTTTAACCGCGATTTTGAGAATACGCAATGGAGAGCTTATAGCGTTGCCATCAGTTCGGGATGTTCTGTGCGCGGTGCTTGCTGAAGGACAGCATGTCGCGCATGAGCTGGGTGTTCGTCTTCCCTATGATGATCCGGTTGCAAAAGTGTATGCTGTGTGCCAGGCGACCTCGGACAACCTGTCTTCAATGTATCAGGATGTCTGTGCGGGAAAGCGGACAGAAATTGATTTTATCAACGGTGCCATTGTGCGCTTTGGCACAGCGGTATCTGTGCCGACACCTGTCAACAGGTTGCTGGTGCAACTGGTTACGGCTCTCTCAGCAATGCCACCCCGATAAATTGCAGGGAGCGGATAGCGCCTGTTTTGCGGGTATTATATATTTTCATTTACCCCGTTGCGGATAAGTGTAGGCAGGTAGGTGGTTATGAAAGAGCCCAAGCAAATCCTGACACAAATCATAAGTCTTGGGCAGGAAATTACACAAATCAAAGATGTTGATTTTCTGCTCGAGAAAATACTTACGTTGGCGCGAAACTTCACAAACGCTGATGCCGGATCAATTTATATCAAAAATAATGACCGGCTGTTATTCCGGTATGCACAAAACGATACCCTTCGGCTACAGCGCGGTGACCAAGGACAGCTTATATACTCTTCATTTTCAATCCCTGTTGATAATACCTCTATTGCAGGATATGTCGCTACGACGGGTCGCATGGTCAATTTGCCTGATGTTTATCAGTTAGATCCCCGCGTTCCTTTTTCTTTCGATAAAACATATGATGAATTGACACACTATAGAACCTGTTCTGTCCTTGCTTTTCCGCTTCTGACACCACAGCACGAGATTCTAGGGGTGCTCCAGCTTATTAATGCAAAGGACGAACAAGGGAACGTTACGGCATTTAACATGGATGATGAACCGTTTATCATGCATTTTGCCAACACTGCAGCCATTGCCCTTGAACGGGCGCAAATGACACGGGAGATTATTTTACGCATGCTTCGGATGGCTGAAATGCGCGACCCAAAAGAAACTGGAGCACATGTGAACCGCGTTGGCGCAACGGCAGCTCTTTTATATGAGATTTGGGCATCGGAGCGAGGGCTTCCATCGGATCAGGTAGAAAAAACAAAAGATGTGCTGAGAATGGCAGCCATGCTGCATGATGTTGGCAAGGTTGCTATTTCTGATGTGATATTAAAAAAGCCAGCCCGCCTGAATGTTGACGAATTTGAAATCATGAAGCAACACACCTTTTTGGGCGCTCGTCTTTTTGTTGATTCCCATTCAGAGTTTGATAGAGCAGCGTTTTATATTGCCCTTGAGCATCACGAACGATGGGATGGAGGAGGATATCCCGGCATGATTGATATTTCCACAACAATGCTGACAAGTGATGTGCTATTCAAGAAATGCGCGCATGCTCCCAAGCGTGGTGATAAGATTCACCCGTATGCACGTATCGTTGCCATTGCTGATGTGTATGATGCTCTCTCGTCAAAACGGTGTTACAAAGAAGCATGGACTGAAGATCAGGTGCTCAAAACCATGCGGGACGAGGCAGGGAAACACTTTGACCCCGACATGGTAGAAGCCTTTTTTCAAGGGATTGATGCTTTTCGCAGGATACGGGAGCAGTATCCTGATGAATCTGCTGGTGATGGACGCGATATTGGCTGATGACCTTAATTTAACTGCATAAAAAAGCGGGGCGCCCAGTACTGGGTACCCCGCAAAAATAGTATTTTTAGTATGGCGGGTTATGCAGAGATTGAAGCGATAATTTCCTTCACGTCGTCAAGCGTGTCAACTTTTTGAATGCGCATGTCTTTATTAATTTTCCGCATCAGTCCACACAGCACATTGCCCGGGCCAATTTCAAGGGCGCGGTCAGGTTTTTGTGCCAACATTTTTTCCATTTCTTCTATCCAGCGCACCGGTGAATTCACCTGACGGGTCAGCAGAGGCTTAATTGACTCTTTTGAAGGGTAGAAGTCAGCCTCAACATTTGAAAGCACTGGTACAGAGAGATCTGCAACAGGGATCGGCTCCAACGCTTCGCCAAGCTTGTCTGCTGCTGGCTTCATGAGGACACTGTGGAAGGGTGCACTGACCGGTAGCATGACGGTTTTTTTTGCGCCGAGTTCTTCTGCTCTGGCTGCTGCGCGCTTTACAGCGTCAATATGTCCAGAGATGACGATTTGACCCGGGCAGTTGTAATTTGCCGGAGCGACATGCTGCCCCTGTGCCGCTTCCTTGCACGCCTGTTCTACCAGTTCGGTATCAAGTCCTAAAATCGCTGCCATGCCACCGACTCCGACAGGAACCGCTTCTTGCATAAACGTGCCACGGAGCCGAACAATACGAACCGCATCGGCAAAGGCAATGCCACCTGCGCACACCAGTGCACTGTATTCGCCCAAGCTATGGCCTGCAGCGATCATCGGAACAATGCCGGTCTCTTTTTGAAGTATCCGAAGCGCCGCGATGCTTACCGTAAGAATTGCAGGTTGGGTGTTTTTGGTGAGTTTTAGGTCTGCCTCGGGACCTTCAAAACAGAGGGTTGAAAGCTTTTCATGTAATGCTTCATCTGCTTCAGCAAAGGTATCTGCTGCAATTTTAAAGTTGTCTTTCAACTCCTTACCCATGCCCACATACTGAGAACCTTGTCCGGGGAAGAGAAATGCAAATTTTGCCATAGAATGCCACCTCCGCTCTCCAATGGTTAATTATTTCGTAACGCAATCTTAGGGAAAAGATCAGGGCGTGTCAACAGAAAACAAAGCGGTGCAACAAGATGTTTATCTGGGCAGCATAACGCCGGTGCACATGATACCCTGTTGTATCACATAGCGACCTGATAAGGATTGACAGTGGGGGAGCGCCTCAGGTTTTATAAGTACCTCAAAAGTACCGTTTATATCGTGGGGAATAATGGTTGCATCATGGAACCGAAGTTTTTTGCGCCAGACAGGGTACAGGCATTTATACACTGCTTCTTTTGCGCTGAAAACAAGACAGAGCATTAACTGAGCATCTTCAGCGGTTGCCTGTTTTATGAGCAGCATTTCTTCTGGTGTCATAACTTTGGCGGTAATGCGCGGGGATACCCGTTCGATTGTTTCAATATCAATGCCGATGCTTTGCATTGTTGTAGAGCGTGCTGCTGCGACTGCACACCATGTGTTCGTGTGGGTAATAGAACCAACAATATCCGTAGGCCATAACGGGATACCGTCGTCCCCTTGGAGCAGCACGGGGTTATGGCACCCAAGCTGTTTAAGAACCTTATGTGCACAGGCACGACCAAATGCAAACTCCTGACGCCGATGCAGCGCTGCATGGGCAACAGCCATCTGCTCGGGTAACGAGATCGAAACAGGGGTATCACTGATGCTGGCTGAAGCACAGACAACCTCTGGAGGGAAGAGGCGATGAATGTCGAGAGGATCAGATATGCTTTCAGCGTGCTGGTTGTTTATCATGGAGAGGTTGTTCCCGAAAGGATGATTCACACCGGGTTATAAAGGCTTGTACGCTTTCATTAAATGCTTTCGGCGCATCTGTCATAATGACATGCCCTGCATTGGGGATTTCCTGAAAAACAGCACTCGGAATGCTGTTTGCCAGTTCAGCGGACATTGCCCGCGGGGTTATGATATCGTTTGTTCCCCACAGCACGAGCGCAGGAACATGGATATTGGTAATCCACGCGCTGCTGTCAAAAACGCCGGCTGCTAAAAGGTCTGCGTGGAGTGTCTCGCTACTTACGCTTTTCAGAAATGCATAGCCCTGTCTGAAGGATTCCGGAAGTATGCCCTTGGCAATAGCTGTGTCGAGGTCAAGGTTTTGTGTGTGTATCTGATAATACACCCGGGACAGAGCAAAGCGACAACCAGTGCTGACCAAAATCAATCCGCGAATGTTATGGCTATAAGCGCGGGCATATTCCTGCACAATTGCGCCGCCAAAAGAATGACCACACAGATACAGTGAAGGTAACTGGAGCGTGTGGATGAATTGGTTAAGCCATAGGGCATATGCCGCTGCTGATGTTTGAACAGTGCCCCCTGATTCTCCGTGGCAGGGCAGATCAGGAGCAATAATCCGATAATATTTGCTCAGTCTGCTGACCTGATAGCTCCAGACAAGGCTGGTTGCTCCTGAGCCATGGACGCACAGGAGGACAGGTGCATCATCAGGTGATCGCTGTGAGGTTCGATAATGAAACTGTGTTGCATTGAAGGTGACAAACGGCATAATGTCAAAAATTTTATCCTAAGGTTATTATAAAGGCAATGGAGATGTGCTCGGCCGTAAGGGATCAGTCATGACAACTAACAGAAAAGCTTGACTTTTTGACCATAACCACATTATAAAGAAAACAGTTTAATCCACTTCTACCATTCTTTTTATGATGATGGAGGCGAACATGACAAATAATCCAGTGATTGTCAGTGCAGTACGAACAGCGGTCGGGCGGTTTGGCGGGACGCTCAAAGATATCCCTGCCTATGAACTTGGTGCAGTGGTCATACGGGAAGCAGTGCGGCGCGCAGACATACGACCAGAACAGGTTGATGAAGTTATTTTCGGAAATGTTTTGACAACTGGGCAGGGGCAGAACCCTGCGCGTCAGGCAGCCATGGGGGCTGGCATCCCAAAAGAAGTCCCGGCATTTACCATTAACAAAGTGTGCGCTTCGGGTTTGAAGGCAGTCGCACTTGCTGCGCAGAGTATTAAAGCAGGTGATAATCATATCGTAGTGGCAGGCGGGCAGGAAAATATGAGTGCGGTGCCGTATGCTGTGCCCGGTGCTCGGTGGGGCACCAGAATGGGAAACGCGACACTCCTTGACTGCATGATTTATGATGGATTGTGGGAAAAGTTCAATGATTACCATATGGGTATTACTGCTGAAAACATTGCTGAAAAGTATGGTATATCCCGTGAGGAGCAAGACCGGTATGCTGAACAGAGTGAAAATCGTGCGGAAAAGGCTATAAAGGCAGGTATTTTCAAAGAAGAGATAGTTCCGGTAAGTGTTCCTCAAAAAAAGGGCGATCCCATCCTATTTGATACCGATGAATTTCCAACTTTGGGAACAACATTTGAAAAATTATCCAAATTGAAACCGGCTTTCAAAAAAGACGGTACTGTAACTGCTGGCAATGCATCAGGAATTAATGATAGTGCTGCAGCCCTTGTTGTTATGTCTGAGGAAAAGGCCCGAGAGCTCGGGAAAAAACCTCTGGGCACTATTATTTCGTATGCCTCAGGCGGCGTTGATCCTGCGTTTATGGGTATGGGGCCGATACCAGCGGTCAAAAGAGCTCTTGCAAAGGCAGGGCTTAAAGTTGAAGATATTGATTACTGGGAACTCAACGAAGCCTTTGCTTCCCAAGCAATTATCTGTATCCGTGAACTTGGCATTGATCCTTCCAAAGTAAATCATCACGGCGGTGCTATATCAATTGGCCATCCTATCGGTGCAAGCGGTGCACGTATTTTAGTCACCCTGCTCTATGAGATGAAGCGCATCAATGCAAAAATTGGGCTTGCAACGTTGTGTATCGGTGGCGGGATGGGTCATGCACTTATTGTCCAGAGATAACATACTGTAATATGTTTGTTCGTATTAGGCAGGGAGCTGACTCATGTAGCTTCCTGCCTATTTTTTTTTCAGGCATCGCCTATTGACTAACAAAAAGCCTTTCACCACATGGCACGCCTTTCCATAATTGACTTTATTATCAAGGGTGGCTTTTTTATGCTGCCCATCCTGCTTTGTTCAATTTTCTCTGTTGCAATTTTTTTAGAAAAACTGTGGGTACTGCGACTCAAAAAAGTTATTCCATCGCAGTTTATCATTGATATAGAACATATGCTGCGGGCAGAAAAGATACAGGAGGCGCTCACCCTATGTCGAGAGGTTGATAGCCCGCTGTCGCGCATCCTGCTAAGCGGCATCAGAAACTATGGAAAACCCCGGGATGAAATCAAAGAAATTATTGAGGAAGTGGGAAGGCGGGAAGCGGCGTATCTGGACAAATATGTTGAAACCCTTAGCACAATAGCAAGCGTGGCGACCCTCTTGGGATTATTAGGAACTATATCAGGAATGATAAAAATATTTGGTGTTATTTCTCATGCACAAACCGTTAATCCGATGATACTTGCGGGTGGAATTTCTGAGGCATTATACACCACTGCTGCGGGTTTAAGTGTCGCTATCCCCACGATCATTTTTTACCGTTATCTGTCCAATAAATCAGATTGGCTTATTTTACAAATGGAGGAACACTGCCTGCGTCTGATTGAACTCATCAAAGAGCAAAGCAGGTAAGCCAGAACAAACCTGTTTTGCTCCTTGTCGTGCTTTGCGCAACGGTGCATAACCTTTCGCCATGCTGAGAAAATGAATTTTAAAGAAAAGAAGAGACGAGACATCGGTATTGATATTACTCCGGTTGTTGATACGGTGTTTAATCTACTAATTTTTTTTGCTCTTTCCCTCAGGTTCACTTCGCCAGCGTCTCTGGACATTACCTTGCCGCCTCTAACATCGTATGCACCGTCTCCTGAACCAGCTGCGTTCGTTCTGCAAGTGAACCACACCGGTGAGCTGCGCTGCAATCAGGAAGTTATAACTCTTCATGAGTTTGAACAACGACTCAAAGAAGAACTAAAAAATAAAAACAACGCATCAGCAATTATCTCTGCTGATGAGCGCGTTCCCCATGGCGTGGTTATACGGATTATGGATGCGTGTAAAAAATACGGTGTTAAGAAAATTTCTATTGCAGCCGAAATAACCGACCAAAATAATTAAACCATACCTTCAGTAGCGATGTGCTGAGCACAGCCCTTGCTTTCAGCGGGGTACCACAGTACACAAAGAAAAATATTTTTTATAAAAATTTATTTTTTTTTAAAACCAACCGATGAAAAAAATAGTTATCACAGGGTGTTTTTTTGCAATGCTTATTGGCTTGTTGCTTTTAACTGTTTTTGGGCAGCGAGGATTTATCCATGCAATGCGTTTGCAGTCTGAGCTAAACGAGATAGAAAGAAGAAATATATTGTTGCGGCAAGAAAATGAATCACTTAAAAAGGATATCGAACTCTTAAAATACGATCTCAAGTATCTTAAAGAACTTGCGAGAAAAGAATTGGGTTTAGTTAAAGAAGATGAGCTGGTTTACCGATTAAATGACAAGGGGAAATAAGCACGTATTTTTTAGAGGTTTAGAATATCAATGTTCTCTTCTCTGTTAAGCCAGCAGAAACTGATAGGCCTTGATATAGGAACCAGTTGCGTAAAGTTAGTGGAGCTTGATTCTGTAAAAGGTTCGTATCGGTTGAAAAATTTTGGTATAGAACGATTGCCCCGTGAAACTATTGTCAATGGGGTTGTTATCAATGCTGATCCGCTCGTTCAGGCGATAAAAAAACTTGTCCGTAACCTTAAAATTACAAATAAGCACGTTGCGGTCTCCATTTCAGGGCATCCCGTTATTATCAAAAAAATATCCCTGCCACTTATGACTGAAGATCAGCTCGAGCCGGTTATAGAACGAGAGGCAGAGCAGTATATTCCGTTTGATCTTGAAGAAGTGAATATTGATTTTCAGATTCTTGGACCTAATGAAGAAAATGCTGAGCAAATGGATGTTATGCTCGTAGCGGCTAAAAAAGCCCTGATCGAAGAATATCTTGACGCGTTACGGAGCGCAGGACTGCGTGCGCGTATTATTGATATTGATGTATTTGCACTCGAAAACATGTTTAACATTAACTATGCGTCTGAAGAAAATGAAATTGTTGCGATTATAGATATTGGTGCGAGTGTCACCAATATTACGATCATGAAAAACGGCACCTCAATTTTCAACCGGGATGTTTTTTTGGGAGGCAACCAAATTACCGAAGAGATACAAAAAGAGCTTTCTGTTAGTTTTGAAGAGGCTGAAATGCTAAAAACCGGTGAAGAAATTGAAGGGATAGACCGCGAGTTGCTTTCTCAAACGATTGCCAAGACCTCATCATCAATAGCACGGGAAATACAGCGAACGCTCGATTTTTTCACGGGTACAAGTTATGGCAGAGTTGACCATATTTATTTAAGCGGCGGCGCAGCAAAGACTAAAGGCATGAAGGAGATGATTGAAGAAAAGATGAATGAAAACATCGTAGAGTTTATTGATCCTTTTAAATCAATTAAATACGATAAGAAACGTTTCGATAGTGCTTATCTCAAAGATATTGCTTTATTTGCCTCTGTTGGCGTCGGTTTGGCAACTCGAAGGTTCGGAGATTAGACGAAGATGATTAAAATCAATTTGCTCCCGTACCGCGAGGAGCGAAAAAAGGAAATAATCATTCAACAGCTTATTCTTGGAGCTGTTCCCATTATTTTATCAATTGTTGTCGTTTGTTTTTTCTGGATTTCTCAGTCTTCTGATATAACGGCTGCTGAGCGTGATATTGCTCAGGTTAAAAAAGATATTGAACAATCAAAAATAAAACTTAAGGAAATAGACGATTATAAAAAAAATAAAGAGATGCTTACAAAAAAAATGGATGTTATTGCCAAATTGCAGAAAGGGAAAATCGGTCCAGTGCATCTCATTGACGAGCTTGCAACATGCCTGCCTGGAGGGCTTTGGCTTACCGGAATTAAACAATCTGGTATGAGCCTCGAGATATCAGGAAAAGCTTTAGACAATATCGCAATTTCTAATTACATGATAAATCTTGATAAATCTCCTTATTTTGATGCTGTTGATTTAAAGCAGATTAAGAGTGAAAAACAAAAAACGCTTAAAAGTGGAGGGCAAATTAAGTCTTTTGTTTTGACCTGTACGGTTGTGTACGAAGTTGATTCAAAAAAGAAACCGCCAACATAAATCTGATTTTACGATATGCCATCAATTACTTTTGATACCATCATAAAGATGCCCAATAACCAGAAATTGGCTATTGTTGGAGGTGTCGTTATAGCTATTTTAGCATCATTTTTCTATTTTGTTTATTCCCCAAACCGAGAAACATTGAAAGCACGTCATGAAGAACTTAGCAAGCTCAGAGCGCAGTATAATGAACAGCAGAAAGTACTTGCTGATTTACCCCGATTCAAAAAAGAGCTCAGGGAGCTTCAAGACCGGTTTGAGGATTCTTTAAAGATGCTCCCAAATTCACGCGAAATCCCCAGTCTCCTGACCAATATTTCCACCCTTGCAAAGGAATGTGGACTTGAAATCATGCTCTTTCAACCGAAACCTGAAGTTCCGCAGGATTTTTACTCTGAGATACCAGTGGAAATGAAGGTTGTGGGCAAATACCATGACTATGGGTATTTTTTTGACAAGCTTTCCAATTTGCCGCGCATTGTTAATGTCAAGGACCTCATTATTGATTCCAAATTAGAAAAGACCGGTAATATCATTCTTAACGGATCATTCAATGCAATAACGTTCAAATTTATTGAAAAAAAGGAAGCCCCAGCGTCAAAAAAACAAAAAAAGGGTCGGGCAAAATAGCATGAAATATAGCAACGAAATTTACCTCAAAAAGTTTTTTGTGACTGCGTGTATAGTAGTTTTTATTACCGTTCTATCATCGTGCGGTTCAGAGGAAAAGGCTACGGCACCTGGTCCGCAAAAAACTGTCTCCACTCAAAATAAAGCAAACGTTGATGACGCTCGTGTAGTGGATAAAAAAGAGGGCATGCCGCCCAAAGAGTCAAAAAAGCAGGAAAACCAATCTGAAAAACAGAATGAATATTCGTATGATGCTACCGGGAAACCTGATCCTTTTGAACCATTGATCGCAGCGGTAGAACCGTCGCAATCAGCAAAAACTGCTTCGGTTCCCCGAACAATATCCGAGAAACCACTAACACCGCTTCAACGGTTTGATCTGGCTGATCTTTTTCTTGTGGCAATAGTTTCAGGCAACAGCACCACCGCTACTGCTTTAATTGAAGACAATGCACGGAATGGGTACATTGTTAAAGAGGGGATGCTGATTGGCAGAAACGATGGTGTTATAAAAAAAATACTGAAAGACAGTTTGATTGTTGAGGAAAAAATAACTGATAGTACCGGTAAAAGTGAAACAAAAATAACTACACTAACTATACACAAAAAAGATTAGAGGCATATCATGAAATTGCATCATACACCATTAGGTACATGTACATGCTTTTGCTTGGTATGTATAAGTGTGCTTTTTGTATTCGCCTGTGCTTCACCAAACAAGCAAATACAAACGTCACAGGATATTGTGCAAGGACAGCACAAGCCGGAAGCGTCAGCGGGGGCACAAGAACAAGAAAAGCAGCAGATGTCATTTTTGGATTCGCTACAGATTGAGAGTACGGCAACCGTTTGTACTTTGAGGTTAAAGACACCAGCTGAGCCAAACTACACAATTTTTAAACTATCCAAACCTGAACGAATCGTTATTGATCTCTTAGATACTGCTCCTGATCGGGAACCAGAGGGCAAGGAAGTTAATAATGAGTATATTGCTCATATAAAAGCGATTCCACTCCGCGATAAGGATAAAAATTTCCTAAGGGTTGAAATTTTTACAAAAAAACCAGTAGCTTACTCGACCGTGACCCAGGGGAACAGCATTGTAGTCTCATTAACCAATACCGCTGCTGCAGCGGAAGGGAATGGTGCATCTGCAGCACGTAAGACAATAGTTTCTGCCCGGAAAAGTGGGCTCTATGCTTCAGCGGAATCCCAAGATCCAGCGGGGAAACTCATGAGGATCAGGGACATACAGTATGCGACCAACAATGGGTTCCCGACGATTTCAATCATTACCAATCGCGACATTTCCAACTATAAAGCTTATGTTCTTGAAAATCCCTTGCGCCTTGTCGTGGATTTACCAATGACGAATGCCGGGGAAATTAAACCTGTGGTGCAGGTCAACAGTGAATGTATTGGGACTATTCGTACCGGTCAAAACAATACGGACGCGCGTGTTGTGGTTGATTTTAAGGGGCAACAAGCACCGCAGTATCAAGTTGCCAAGGAGACAAACAAGGTAACGATTACAATTAACAATAACACCGGAAAAACAAGTCCAATAAAGGCTCCAGTAACACCGCCTGAAACTGTTGTACCAGCGGCATCGTCTCAGGAAGAAGGTATAAAACAAGCTGGAGAAACACCACAAGGTGAACAACGCGAGTCAAAGAACTATACCGGTGAAAAAATATCATTTGATTTTAAAGACGCTGATATAAAAAATGTCTTGCGGCTCATTGCTGATATCAGCGGAATGAATATGATTGTTGGTGAACGGGTGACTGGGAAAATTACACTAAAACTTGAAAACATTGCTTGGGATGAGGCGCTTGATATTATTCTTGAAAACAACGGCCTCGGAAAAATGGAAAGTAAAAATATTGTTCGCATTGATACAGCAGAACAGATTAAGAAAATTAATGAAGAAAAACTGCTCGCCAAGAAATCTCAGGAACAGGTTCAGGATACCATCGTTAAAACAGTAGATATTAGTTATGCAAAAGCAAAAGACATAGCATCATTTATTAAGAATATGAACATTCTTACACCCAACCGGGGCAGTGTCACGCCGTTTGAACTCACGAACAAATTAACTATTAATGATATCCCCTCGGTTGTCGAGCAGATTGAGGGGATTATCAAAGAGCAGGATATTCCGACCCGACAAGTAATGATTGAGGCACGCGTGGTGCAGACCAGCCCCAATTATGTAAAAGAAATGGGTATACGATGGGGCGGTGAATATCAAGGGCATCAAAGCGGTGGGAGGACACAAGGAGGCGCAGATATTCCCATTAGTGGAACACTGGGACCAGACGGAAATTCTGTTGTTGATCTATTAACGGCTGGCAATATTGGCATTGGCTTTGGGTATATTAAGGACCGTTATAATCTTGATGTTAAGCTTTCAGCTCTTGAAAACGAGGACAAACTCAAGATTCTATCCAATCCTAAAATCCTTACTCTTGACAATAAAGAGTCAGAAATCAAACAGGGTGTTGCTCTGCCATACCTGAAATTAAATGAAAACGGCGTTTCCTCGACCGAATTTAAGGAAGCCGTCCTTGAGATGAAGGTGAAGCCAAAGATAACTTCTGCAAACACTATTGCATTAAACATAAACGTTAAAAAAGATCAAAAATCAGCTCAGACCGGTGTTAACAATGAACCCGGCATTGATGTCCGAGAGATCAAAACGGATCTACTTGTTGCAAGCGGTAAAACAATTGTCATTGGTGGCATCTATGAAAATACCGTGTCAACCAATATTAAAAAAGTTCCTTATTTAGCTGATATACCTTTCCTCGGTCGGGCATTTCGCAGTGAGAAGCATGAAGATCAACTGACAGAGCTGCTTGTATTTATTACGGTCACCATTGTTCCATCACCTGAAACCGTTGCAGAACTTGCTGATAAAAAAGAATAACCATATATATTGCAGCAATAGGAGGCACACCATATGAAAAAATATTTAATTTTTTACTGCTGGATGTGTTGTGTTGTGGCATTTGTGATTGGTTGTAGTGGCGCGGTAACAAAAACCACAATTGCGCCATCGCCGACACCGAATGTCAAATATGTTCCTGCCGACAACACCATTGCACTTGCAGGAATCAGAAAGGTCGCCATATTTCCGTTTGCTGATTATTCGCATCAGCAAGGGCAGATGGATAGTGAGGTCTGGGGCGGAAATCACAAAATAATTGAGGAAATTACTGATCACCTTGTGGCGCATGGGTTATCCGTTGTTGTTCAGGAGGATGTCAATACTGTACTGGTTGATCAGGATGTGATACGCCCGATTGACAAAGAAAAATATCTTATCTATGGTACGGTAAGTGAGGCTGATACAAGCTCTCAGACAGTGGGAACTCCTGAATATGAAGTTACCCATGCGCTTCATGCGCCGGAGATGATACAGGAAATACAAAAAATTATAAGATTTGAGGGGAAAAAGAGGCAAAAATCGCTGACTCAATCTCCAGTTATTCAGGGAACGACCGTCGGATTGACCAAGGAAAAGGTTATCGAGATTGCTCAAATACTCGGCGTTGACTTGGTGATTCGCGGACGTATTATTGATTACGGATATAAGGATGTTGGAACGCTTAATCCTTTATATCGAGGCGTGATACCGGTTGTCTTTGATTCTGTGAAGGATGTGTTCTTTGGGGTAACAAATGCGTATGGTTATGAAAGTGACCTTGAAAGCATAGAAAACATTTTGCTTGGCGGGGCGATTGGTTATGCAATTGGCAATAGTATTATTGATCGGGACACGCATAGCAGCTCAGGAATTACCAGCGGCATTATCTCGCGACGCATGAGTAAACATCATTCAAGCACTGACGATTATGGCGTTGAAGGTGCCGCGATCGGAGCTTCTGCGGGTTGGCTTACGAGCCAGCGGCCCAAGAAGGCTAAACGCTCTGCAGTAGTGCAAATACGACTCTATGCTCAGGACGCTGAAACAGGCGATGTGCTGTGGTCAAACCGGGCGGAAATTGAATATACACCAAAGAGCAATTTTGCCTATAACGAGACACATCCAAAGGTTATGTTTGATAAGGCAGTAAAAGAAGGTGTGAAGGCGCTTATGGATAGTTTTTTTATGGAAGCTGAGAAGGCTGCTGCAGACAAAAATGAGATAGCTGTCTATCCACATAAAGAGGGGGCATAAGCGAGGTGATGGCTATGCTGAAAAGGCTTTGTTTTGTATTGATTTTGCTGTGTTCAAGCAATGTTTTTGCCCAACTTGCCGACGCGCCGTGGCCAAAGTTCCACAAGGATGAAAAAAATACTGGCTTTAGTAGCAATTTTGGTACGCAGGTCGGCAAACTCAAATGGAAGTTTGCCACTGGCGGTCCGGTTACCTCTTCTCCAGTAATTGATAATAACGGCACAGTTTATTTCGGGTCTGCAGACAATTATTTCTATGCTGTCAGTGGTGAAACAGGGGCGATCCAGTGGAATTACCGAACTGGTGGTGCCATAGAACTCTGTTCTGCAGCAATTGATGAAGACGGTGTTGTCTATATCGGCTCAAACGACGGGTATCTCTATGCGTTTGATACGAATACGATTGATCCCAAGAATAAAGCAACATGGAAGGAGAAATGGAAATTTAAAACAAGCGGTGCGATCACTTCATCGCCCACCATTCATTCCAGCGGTAGTATTATTGTTGGTTCAAATGATGGTTACGTATATTCAATTTCTTCAAGTGGCACTTTACAGTGGAAACAATATATAGGAGCGACCTGGTGTTCCCCATCACTTGATCCGGATAAAAATCAGCTTTATATCGGTGTCTGGGAACCACAGGATTCACCGATTACCACTGTCCAATATACTGTTGACAATGAAACTATTACTATCCCCGCGCAAGTAAACTTTTATGCACTCAATGCAAGCAGCGGAGCTTTTTTGTGGGATTTTCCCGGTGTGCCGATTGGATTTTGTGTGCCGGGTGGCATTTTAGCCTCTCCGGTTGTGACACCTGATGGTGGTATTCTTATAGCATATTTTATAACATGGAAAAATCCCGATCCCTGTGATTCCGACCTTTGGCAATACAACATTTTTAAATTAAATTCTTCAGGCAGGGAACTATGGGCATTAAATATTGATAGTGACGCAGATATTTACAGCACCCCCGCGGTTATAGCAGATAATTCATTTTTTGTTGCTTCCAAAAACAAGCTCTCACGCATTGTCCCTGATACGACCAACTATCTTTTTTCAACCAGTGACGGCCAGCGCATTGAATCATCCCCTGCGGTTGATGGTAAAAAGAATATATTTGTAGGTTCAAATGGGGGCAGATTCTATTGCATCTGCGCAGACTGCCCTGAGACACCGGTGCTATGGCAGTATCCTCCCAAGGATCAAGACCCACTGACGACACCTGATGGATTGACTATAGCGTCAATCATCTCTTCGCCTGCAATTGGGGATGATGTTCGACATTCTGTATATGTTGGGGCGAGCGATGGAAATGTCTATGCCTTCTATGATGGTCCACGCATAGCTGGTAAGATCGTGCTTGAGAGCGATGGATCGCCTTTACAAGCTGTCAAGGTTACGTTGACCAGCACGTTTACTGACACTGTGCAGGAAACGTATACGGATCCTAACGGAGAGTATTCTTTTGTTGGCGTTGAAAATTATACCTATACCGTAACACCTGAGAAGCTTGGGTATGTCTTTACACCGCCGCAGCGTACTGCAGTTATCAAGCAGGATAAAGACGCACTCAATATCAATTTCACTGCATTTGACGGATTTAAGATAAGTGGCAAGGTTGTTCAAGAGAATGGCAGCCCCTTGGAGGGTGTTCTTATTACGATTGAAGGCACAACCTCAAAGGTGAGTTCTTCAACAACAACGGATGCGAACGGTCAGTATGAATTTAGCGGCTTAGGCTATGATACATATACTATCACGCCTTCTCGTGATGGGTACGGATTTGATCCTCCCTCGCAGACAAAAATAATCAGCTCGCAAAATGCCGGTAGTCAGAGGAATTTTACGCTTTCGAATTTTACAGCATTTCAGGGCTATCAAATCTCAGGTATGGTTTTGGATCTTACTAAACTTGAAGGGCAAGCAGGTATTCAGGGGGTTACCATACAGCTAACCGGAAAGACGACTGATGGCGTGGCAGTCAATCTTTCAAAAACAACCGACAGCGAAGGAAAATATTCTTTTACCGGATTATCAAACGGTGCCTACACGGTAACCCCGATCTCAGCAGCGTATAATTTTGAGCCTGAATCACAAAAGGTTACCATAGCATCAGCAAACGCGCTAAATATAAACTTTTATGCTGGAACAGGCTACATTATTAGTGGCTCAATAGCAAAAGGCGAATCTTCTTCGGACAATGAAAGTTTATCCAGTTTTCTTGTTGAATTATATAAGGATAACGCAACCCTTATGGTAATTCCTCTGTCTCAAAAGACCGCAATTAATACGGTTAACGCAGATGCGAAAGGAAATTTTGTTTTTATCGGTGTGCCGCCGGGCTCCTATATTGTAAAACCCAAAAAGGAAGGATATGGTTTTGAGCCTTTGTTTTATAATGTCGTGGTTAGAAATGACAGCGTGAGTAATCTTCTCTTTACCGCAACAAAGGGGCTTTATATTTCTGGTAAGGTAGTGAATATCATTGGGATTGGGCAGAGCAATATAACGCTTACCATAGACAACGTTTCAGGAACTGAGTCTTCTCAAGCTGCGAAAACGGTTACGAGCAAAGACGGTGTTTATAGTTTTACTGGTCTTTCATCAGGTGATTATGTTATCAGCATAAGCGATGACTTAAAGGATTATTACCAATCGTTGCCTGAATCTCGCACGGTAACATTGACATCACAGGGGAAAGAGGATGTTAATTTCATTGTCAGTTCGTACTGCTCGACCGTGTATCTTGCCTTTCCCTTTGCCGGTTTGGAAGGGACTTTGGTGAATGTATTTGGTATTAATTTTGGTTGGTCAGAACCATTGGACAATGAAACTGTGCAGGTAACCCTTGGCAGTCAAAGCGATACCATCCCTGCAGGGGTCTATTTTGGGACTGATGATTTGTCAACATGGGTCAAGGCTAAGGTAAAGAGCTGGAGCCCAGTAAAGATTCTTGTTGAAGCGCCGCAATCATCAATGATTATGCCGTTTAACCTTGTAAAAGTTTGGGTGGTAAGACAAAACAGAAATACTGAGGTAACGGCAACTGAATCAGAATCTGCTGGATGCTTTGAAGCTGCTCAAACCGATTTCTTTTTGTATCTGTATTGAATGAGCGTTAAGTCGCAATGTTAAAAAAAGCACAGGCTGGACTCGCCTGTGCTTTTTTTTGCAACGATGCATAATGAGTAGTTGTATTGCGCAACCAATTCAATTATGTTATGGCATAAAGCTTAAAAGAAAATAGCACAATGCTTTTTTTACTCATTTCACGATGTTACGAAGCATCAGTTTTGGAGAACATATGATTCGTTTTTTAACCTCTGGAGAGTCACACGGACAATACTTAGTTGCAACCATCGAGGGAATTCCCTCAGGGTTAGCATTATCATCTGATTTCATCAATAGGGATTTGGCACGCCGGCAAACCGGATACGGTGTTGGCAAACGTATGCAGATTGAAACGGATGAGGCTGAGATTGTTACAGGTGTTCGTTTCGGGAAAACACTTGGTTCCCCGATCACCATGCTTATCAAAAACCGTGATTGGGTGAATTGGCAGGAAAAGATGTCTGTCACCCCTGTTGAACCGCATGTTGCTGAACCGATCACCGCTCCACGACCGGGGCATGCAGATCTTGCTGGTGCTTTGAAATACAATCACAGGGATATGCGCAACATATTAGAAAGGGCAAGTGCTCGGGAAACAGCAGCACGTGTTGCCATCGGAAGTGTTTGCAGGGCTTTTCTTGAGCAGTTCGGTATACAGGTATTCAGCTATGTGGTTTCGATCGGCAGTGTGCATATGGAGAGCACACGAAAAAATATTAAAACATTGCAGCGGTGTGCTGAAGCGTCAATTGTCAGGTGTCCCTGTAAAGCAACAGAAGAAAAAATGATACGGCTTATTGATGCTGCGAAAAAAAGAGGTGATACCTTGGGAGGTGTTTTTGTCGTCGTTGCCGATGGAGTGCCACCGGGGCTTGGCAGTCATATTCAATGGGATGTGCGACTTGACGGAAGGTTGGCTCAAGCCATCATGAGTATTCAGGCGATTAAAGGCGTTGAAATTGGCATGGGGTTTGAGGCAGCACAGCGCTCTGGGAAAAATGTGCATGATGAGGTGCGGTACAACAGGCGGAAGGGAAAGTTTTACCGGACTACCAATAATGCTGGTGGTATTGAAGGGGGAATATCAAATGGAGAGCCAATCGTGCTGCGTGCAGCAATGAAGCCGATTGCGACCCTCTATGCGCCCCTACGCTCAGTTGATATTTTCACCAAGAAGGCAGTTCCGGCTGTTGTTGAGCGGTCAGACATCTGTCGCGTTCCATCGGCAGCGGTTTAATTCC
>Ga0209227_1000111_pt1 | contig 66781 bp, 46 predicted proteins | sample YNPBryantNP2012_FD_185815 | JGI IMG/M metagenome (GOLD analysis project Ga0209227, IMG submission 185815) | Anoxygenic and chlorotrophic microbial mat microbial communities from Yellowstone National Park, USA - YNP Bryant NP 2012 (SPAdes)... ...
GCGAGCGGGCGGCGCTCGATCGGTTGCGCGCGGAATTCGACACGCTGCGGGCGGAACTGGACGCGGCGATGGCGGTGTGGCTGGATCGGGCGGAACGAGGCCCCGGCTAAACGGGAATTCGCAAGCTGGTGGCCCGCTCGATCAGAAGCCGCCACGCGAGTGGCGGGGCGGCCCCGCACTGGCGTGCGGAGTTCAGACGGCGTGCCCTCGGATCGCAAATGGTCATATACTGCGAGGCCCACGGTCGCGTCCGGGGCGTCAACCGGTTTTCGGGGCGGGATGCGCCCGCGCGGTGGTCAGCGGTCGCACAGTTCTGCCAGACGCCGCTGCAACGCGGGCCGCTGCGGGTCATCCGCGCGGATCCGGGGCAGGCGGTCCATCAGCACGTCGCACGCGGCGCGGTGTTGGCCCGTCGCCTCCAGCGCGCGGATGTAGGTGTCCAGAAAGTCGCCCGCGTCGGCCTGCAACTGCACTGCTCGCGCTGCCAGGGTAACCGCTCGCTGCGGGTCGCGCAACTCCGGAGGTGTTGCGGTCAACAGATACCACGCCAGATTGTTGTGGGCGATGGCGGCGTCGGGATGACGCGCGATGAAGGTTTCCAGCGCCGCGATAGCGCGGGCGTGCTCGCCCCGAAATCGGAGAATCTGGGCGGCGGCGACCCAGGCGTTCTCGTGGTCGGCCCCGCCGCGGTCGAAGGATTGCTGGAGGCATGCGAGGGCGGCGTCGGCGTCGCCGCGGCGCCAGTGCGCCAGTCCGGCGACCCGCCAAGCGTCGACGTTGCCGGGAAAGACCTCCAGGGCGCGCTGCGCGTACTCCAGGGCCTCGGTCAGCCGACCGGCATTCAGTGCGTCCCCGGCGGCGCAGCTCAGCAGCCGGCTGGAGCGTGGTTGCGCGCGCACGTCGGCGGCGTTCAGCGTCGCTTCCGAAGCGAAATCGCGATTGCGAACGACCGTCCGACTGGCAGCCGCCACCAGAATGGCCACGGCCAGCCCCCACGCGCAGCCGGACAACAGCCGGCGCGTTGCCGTTCGCCGGTGGTTGGCTCCGGACGCGTCGTCGGTTTGCCTCAGGCGCTTTTGCAGTGCCGCAAACAGGCTGCCGGTCAGGAGACAGAATCCGCTGGTCGGCAGGTAAAGATAGCGTTCCGCGAACGTCGAGCCGATGAGCACGAAGAAGTTCGACACGACGCTGTACGCGATGAGGGTCAATCCGAGTGCGAAGCAGACGGTTCTCTGCCGTCGCCACGATACCAGCATGCTGGCCACGCACACCGTGAGAACGGCGACGCCCTGCCAGAGGCGGGGGTCGTGCCAGCGTCGCACCGGTTCGATGGCTGCGTACGAGTAATCCCAGGACAGCGGGTACGGCCAAACAAGCAGCTTCGCCGCCTTGCCTGCGATGGCCAGCGGCGTGCCCCAGCGGGCGAGGGTCGCGCTGTCGCCCGGTGACCAGCCATACTCGGGGTGTGCGAGGATGTTGTCCAGCGGGCTGATCGTGTCCGCCGGGCGCGCGAGTGTGCCGAGCACGGCGGTTCGCACGATCAGGTAGATGACGAGGATGGCCGAGAGCGGCACGTAGTACGACAGCGCACGTCGGCGCAGCCAGCCGGCGAGCCCGCCGGGCGGCGCGCGTCGCGCCAGACACAGGTCACTGAGCAGCAATACAGCGGGAAGCACGACCGCGTTTTCTTTGCACAGCAGACCGACGGCATACAGCAGCGCAATGGCCAGCGGCGACCCGCCCTGACCGCTTCGCGCACCGAGCACGCCGCGTACGTAAAGCCAGGTCGCCCACAACACCGCTGCGGCGGCGGCCAGGTCCGCGCGATCCACGATCTGGTTCAGCAGCGTTGTGTGTACGGGGTGCACGACGAACAACAGCGCGGCCACGATACCGGCGGTCATGGTGTGCGTCAGCTCACGGGCGAGCAGGCAGAGCGCCAGCGCGCCCGCCACGTGCAGGGCCAGATTCACGATGCGAAAGGTCCACGGCGTGGGGGCGACTGCCCAGTTGGCCGCGAAGCTCAGCAGCACCAGCGGACGGTACAGGGCGTTGCGGGCCAGCCCGGGCCAGTATTCCTGCGTGAGAATCGCGCGGACATCGCCCGTTTGGACGCGCGCATCCTGCAAGATGATGAACTTGTCATCGATCAAGAACGGGTGTCGCAGAGCATTACCGTACACGGCCAGAGCGGCACCGGTCAGCAGCAGGCCGACGAAGATCAGCGGCCGACGCGCTGCCCGGTGTTCGTTTGGCCAACCTTCGCTCATGACACGTGTCGGACGACCGTGACTTCCCCATGCCGTGCCCGCGTCCCGCCGGCGCTTACTCGCCCACGATCACTTGTATCTCCGCCGGCTCGACCGCGATCGGTGCCGGCGCGTCGCCGATCTGGACGATCGGCGGCGGCAAAACACATACGCCAGGGCGGACGGCCATGAGGTAGTACCCGTGGATGAAGGGCTGGTCGCGCTGGGCGTTGATGCGGAAGCGCAGCTCGTCCGCTCGCGGACTCGGGAGTGCGGCGGCGGGTTCGGCCTCCTTGGGGCGCGCCCGGACCGGGACACACGTCGGCGGAATCCTCTGTGCCCAGATCAGCTCCGTCGCCTCCGGCCGCGGCGCTACTTCTTCGCGCACTTGCAGGTACTGGCCCGGTCGGAGTCGATCGGTCGGCGACCAGGGCGCCGACGTCCAACGGCGATCATGTCTGCATTTTGATTCGGCCGGCGCAAGGCTCTCTGTCGGCTCGTCCAGCGGCTCCTCGAGTTCTTCCGGCGTCCATACGGTCAGCACGCGACGAATCCGCACGGCGGGCGGCCGTGGGGCGGCGTCCGGTGCCGGGCCGGCGGCTGCGGGACTTGCTTCGAGGACCTCGTAGTTCGCCTGAGAATGGGTGGAGGCATCCTGCGCCCGCACTTCCGCGATGATGGTGCTCAGGCCGGGCTGGAATGCTTCGACGGTCGCCCGTACCAGCCCCTGGACGCCGGCAGAAAGCTCCAGCATGAGCCGCGTCTCGCTCTTCGTTGGCGAGCCGCCGGTACCAGTGTCGGCTGTTCGGATTGTGACGCCTTCGACCTGCCAGGACTCGATGTGGAGGCCGCTGCCCGTGTCCAGCCGCAACTCCGCCGTCACCGGCTCCAGGCTGGGGTTCTGGAGCGCGGCCGCGACGACCGTGCGATCGCCGACGCTCAGACGCGCCGGCGCGTCGACCCGCACAGAGACGCCACGCCGGGCGTCCAGGAACGTCCGCGCGGCATGAGGTGTCCCGTCCGGAAGGAATGCGACGGTCAGGAGGCGATATAGGGCGGGCTGCGCGGGTACGGGTATGGAGAGGGTTCGGCCGGCGGAGTCGAAGTCCGTCGACATGGTCCAACACGTCTGGTCCATTCCGCCGAGGAACGCCGAGAACGTTTCGACCCAGAGGTTGGATTCGGAGGGCAGGTCATATCGGAGCGAGGGCGACCGTGGCTCCCGGATGTCGGGAGTCGCCGGGTTGCGTGCGGGGTCGGCGAGCGACGTCTGCTGCGTCACGCCCAGAGCAAGCGGGATGGTCGCGCGGCGGACAGTGTTCCGAATGAAGCGGGTCGCGGCATCCATCGCGTCGAGCGGTTCGAGCCGGGCCAGTATCACTGTGCCGGGGATCGCACGGTCGGGCGGTTCGAGGGCGACGGCGACGTCGATCGTCGCTCCCGGCCAGACCGGTGCCTGCGGCGCCCGCAGCGTGAGTTGCCCCTGCTCTACGGACGCTGGATCCGGCGCCACGTTCGCGACCGCCACCGGCCCGCGCTCGGGTCGCCCCAGGGCCACAATCCAGACGCGGGCGCCTCCCTCCGCTTGTTTGACCGGCACGGCTACATCGAGTCCGCCGGCAACGGGCGGGACAACCGCCGCCCCGAGCGGCCTCCGTCCCTCCACGCTGACCAGCAGCGGCTCCGGAGAGTGTCCGGTCAAGCGGACGCGGGCCACGGCCTCTCCCGCCTCGGTTCCGAGGTGGGCGCGGCATGTGATACGCGGTTCATCGACGTCGGCCGCGCCCGCGGTGGGGGCGTGCACGACGAATGTCCGACGAAGCGTCGTGGGCTGGCCGTCCGGAGACATGACTTCGGCGGTTGCCTCGTATGTGCCTGGTTGCGCGGGGTGCCAAGGTGGAGTCTGGAAACCCTCGGTGCCGGGATGGGTCGGCAGGGACACGCTGTAGTCCGCCGCGTGCACAGCAACGACGGGCAGGTGCGAGTAGAACCAACCGTTGGGGGCGAAGTGTCCCACGGTGAATCGCACTTCGTCCCCGAGCTGCGGCTCCGCCGGGGTATGGAGCAGCCAGGCATGCCAGGCGTGCGGGCCGACCAGAATTGGTTGAAGTGCGGTTCCCTGCCAGCCTTGCGACGTGCGGGCTTGCACTTCGAACAACAACGCGAGCGGCCCCGGCGGGAGCCTGAAGTCCGCCGGTGTCGCCGGCAAGAGAGATTCAAAGCGCCCATTGCGGTCCAGGCGCACCTCAAGTTCGTAGGGAGCACCGGGAACTGGCGCTCGGTCAGCCTCCGTGGCGGGGAGGTGGACCGGCGTCAGCCGGCATTCTGTGCGCGTGCCCACGGCCGGAACACCCCACGGCCACGTCGCACGGACGGAGGATGACAAGTAGGGCGTTCCATCCCGCAACCAGGTCGGTGCGGCGCAGTCCAGACGTAGCCGCAACGGGTCCGTACCCGCGACCGCGATGGTCGTGCGGCCGGCGATATTCTCCGCGACGCGGCCGCCGACGCGCGCCAGAACGCGCACATGCTGGCCGGCCCACTCGGGCGGCACGGGTACGCGCGCCGCGAAGCTGCCGGCGCGCGACACCGGAGCTTCCACGGTCTGTAGACGTCGATCCGTGATGTCCACCACGTCGAGCGTGCATAACGCATCGACGGTCCGCGCGCTCGGAAACGACGATGCCCGCTCCGATGCTGAAGTGGTCGCATCGCCGGTCAGCAGCAGTCCCGCGACGTGCAGGTCCTCGCCCGGTTTCACGGTCGGCGGCCCGGCCAGCATCAGTACCTGCGCGCTTGGCTCCAACGCTCCCTCCAAGTCCTTCAGGCGCCCGCGACACAAGGCCACCTCGTCGCCCGCCTCGATCACGCAGTACCAGCGGTCGTCACGCATCAGCCGCGCCTCGTTGGGCAGCGCGAACTGGGCCACGCCGCTGCTCAGCGCGGCATCCGTCGGGACGAAGGACCCCTGCATCCAGAACCGTACCCGGCCTGTAACCGGCGTCGCGGCGTCCGCGGTCCGTTCGCGGGCCGCTCCCACCACGACAAAGCCCCGGCTTATGCGGCAGGCGGCGACCAGATCACTGACCAGCACCAGCCGTCGGACAGTCTGTTCGCGGCCGCCGACCTCGTGCCCCTGCGCCAGGATGACATAGGCGCCCGGCTCGGCCGCGAACCGTAGCGGCTCCGCCGAAGCATCCGAGTCCCACCGCTCGAGCGGGTTGGAGGTTCGGGTGTCCAGGTCCCGTGCGAGCCGCACGGAGCCCGAGACAGGCAACCTTGAATCGTTGCCGCGCGTCTGCGGGTTCTGGAGCCACGCGACGACATCCAGGCGTCGGACCTCCAGGTTGACGCGCTCCAGTCCCCGGGCACGCACAGTCAGAGGCACGGGCTGTCCGTCCGGCACGCGGGCCGGCGCTTCGACCACCAATTCCGGTCGTGTCAGGGCCGCGTGCCGCTCTGCGGCTGCCGCTGACCAGGGTGTCGGGCCCTCCTGCGCGACGCGCTGGTACAGCGACAGAGCTGCGTCAGCGTGTGCGGTTTTTTCGTAGTGTTCTGCCAGTGCCAGAGCCGCCTGCGCGGCGGGCGCGCGGGCCACGCCGCCCGCGCACAGTTGTTCCAGCAGCCGACGTCCGTCCTCGCGAGCAGGTTCGATGCTTAGCAGGTATTGCCCCAGAATCAGATTAATCTCGGCGACCGCTTCCTCCGCGCTGGCGGCCGGCAGCGACTGGGCCCGGGCGCGCACCGCTTCGATCTGGGCGCGGCGGACCGCGACCGCGTCGGCAGAGTCCTTGGGTCGGGGAATCCGCAGGCGCGGCGGCGTCAGCTCCCACTCGGCATGAGCGGCCCAGGCGCGGGCCAGCTCGATCAGCGCGACACGCTGCCGATCGGCGAGTCCCGCGAGGGCAAACCCTGCTGCGGCGCGCTCGAGTGCGTCGAGAGCAGCGCCCGTCTCGCTCAGGGCGGTCTGTGCGATTCCGTAAGCGAGGTTGCATTCCGGCTCGTCCCGCAGCGCAGGGTCGTACTCCATCAGACGCCAAAGGCGCGCGCGACCGTCCACGCGCTCTGCCCGGCTTGGTCCGTGGAGCAGACACAGGGCCTGAATTACGGCTGCGTCGGTGCGGTCACGCTCCGAGATCAGGACCTCCGAAGTCGATGGGCGTGCTGAGCCCGGTGTCGGTGCGAGCCCAAGCACTCGCTGGGCGAGGTTCTGCGCGACGCCGAACTGCCCGGCGCGGTAGGCGGCCAGCGCTTCGGCCACGCGCGGCGACCATTCACGGACTGCCGGTTCGACGGGCTGCGCCGTCGCCGGCCACAGCCACATTGCCAGCGGTACAAACGCGACTATATGACGATTCACGATTCGACGGCGCGCTATCCGAAGCCCGCACGCGAGTGCGGGGCAGTCCCGCCACTTGCGTGGCGGGTTCTGATGGAGCGCGCCGCGGGTTTGCGAGTTCCGATCTAAGGCACTCCGTGCGCACCAAGGCGGCTTGCGCCGGTCCGAGGCTCGTTGTTGTCGCCGAATACCCGCCGTGGGTCTGTTTCGCATGGATGCTTGTTCCGCTGCTGCCGATCAACGGGCCCGTACGAACAACTCGGGCGGCACGCCGCCGCGCGGCAGCACGGGCGCGATGTCGGCCAGGAAGCGCCGCGCGTCGGTATAGTACCCGGCGGTCGGGCGGATGTCGGGGTGCAAGGCGCGCCAGTAGGCGTTGAAGCGCTCCATGAGCAGTTCGCGGACGTACTTGGCGAGCATGCTGGCCAGAGCGATGGCCAGATGTTTCTGTTCCCCGTCTACGGTAAAGGAAACGTACCAGTCGCTGTGGCGGGCGGCCAGCCGGTAGCGACTGCACGTTTCGCTCACCTGGAGCACGTGCAGATGCCGGTCGGGAAAGGTCGACATGAGCAGCCCGCGATAGTCCGCCCGGCCCCCGAGACGGTCCACGTATACATGCACGTCGCTGTCACCGGCCTGCCTCGTCGCCCACTGCATCAGCCGCAAAACGGCTTCGAGCACGACCACGGCCTTGTTGTGCGTCTGTGCGATGCGGCGGTTGAAGGCGTCTTCCGTTATGACCTCGGCCCGCAGGCCGCAGAGGGTGACATTCTGCGTCGCGAACGTGCGGCGCAGATGCTCCGCGGCGCCGTGAAACGCGGACCGTGCCGGATCAGCCGGTAGTTGCCGGCTGAGGTCGCGGTACCAGGGGAAATGCGTACGCCGATCGGCGAATCCCAGGGCGGTCAGCAGTTCGTCCAGGGTGGCCGGCTGGAGTCTGAGGGTGTGGGCGAAGGCCAGTACTGTCCGCTCCAGCGTGCAGATGCCGCGCTGGCGGTCGAAGACCTCTTTCGAGTCTCCGACAGGCAGGCGGGCGTCGCCGCGCTGCGGGGTGCGAACCACAGCGTCGCGCAGGATGTCCCACCAGTCGGCCTCGGTGTGCTGCGGTGCGGTGCGCCAGAGGGTGGCGGCGGCGACGAGGGGGCCCAGCAGCGGGCCATAACCGGCTTCGTCGATTCCGAGTACCAGCGGCACGTTACCACCACTTCAGCGCGTAAAAGATGATCGCGAAGACGCAGTCGGCGCCGATCAGGCACACGACGCTCTTGACCACTGTGGTGGTGGTGGCGCGTCCGACGCCGACGGCGCCGCCGGCGACGCTCAACCCCTCGTGACATGCCAGCAGGGCGATGAGCACGCCGAAAACGCCGGCCTTGAGCAGACCGGTGAAGTAGTCGGTGTGCGTCAGCGCGTCACGGGTGAGGTCGATGTAGGTGCGCGGGTTGATCTGGAGGACCAGAGTGCTGGTCATCAGTCCGCCCAGCACCCCGACCACGTTCGCGATCACCGTCAGGCCGACCATCATGACGGCTGTGGCGACCACGCGGGGCACGACCAGAAACCGGATCGGGTCCAGCGCATGGGCGCGCAGCGCCTTGATCTCTTCGCCCTCGACCATAGCGCCCAACTCGGCGGCGATCGAGGCGCCGGCAAAGCCGCTCAGTATGACCGCGGTGATCAGAGCCCCCAGTTCGCGAAAGGTCGCCAGGGCGATGACATCGGCGACCCGCTCGAGCTGCCCGATGTCCTCCAGCGGGCGGGCCATGCTCAGCGACAGAATGATCCCGATGAAGACCTGCACCAGCACGATAATCGGGATGCTGCGGACGCCCACCCGCACGGCCTGTTGCACGAGCGCTTCACGACGAATCCGATGGGGGCCGCCGCGAAGAGCCCGCCCCAGGCGCTGACCGATCGCTCCCAGCAGCCGAACCACGCGCCCGACGTACACGACTCCGCTGGCCAGACCGACCCCCAGCGCCCGGATGGCTCCGCCGATGCGTTCGACCGGTTGCCGCCAGTTCGCAACCGGCTTCGACCCCGACATTCCGTTCATCGCTGCGCGACCTCGTCCAGACTCCCCACGATCGTGAAGAATCGGTCGAGGTGCGTGATTTCCAGAACGCCGCGCACCCGCGGCTGAAGCCCTATCAGCACGAGCTGCCGCCCGCGCCGCTCGATCTCACGCTTCAGATACACCATCGTCCCGACGCCGGAGGAGTCCATGTAGGTGACGCCGGACAGATCCAGCAGCAGCGGGCCGACGGACTCGGCTGCCGACTGGAGCAGCAAGGTGCGAAACTGCGGCGCCGTAGCCATGTCCACGTCACCCTGCACATTAACCACGGCGCGTCCGTCGGTCGAGATGGTTCGAACTATCAACACGCCCTCGTTCCGGTTCATCGCCGGCCCCTCCTGCGCGGCCCGGCCCGTGAACCCTTGGCTCTTCGCCGTCCACCCCTCGGCAGTTGGCGGTTGCGGCGGGGGATTCGCGCCTCCGCAACACCGTCAGAATACCATTACAGGGCGCTGTCGCACACCCGAAACCTGGTCGCACCGTGAATTATTCTACGGGGAGGTCTGCCGAGAGTTCCCTTTCGCAAGTGGACTGGCCAGTGTCGGAGGGCCCGACTACGTCTGACGATGCGTGCCCAGGCAATTCCCCCAGGCGCAGGGCGGCACGCCAACGCTCGATCGCGGCCGCTCGGGCGGCGGGCGGGTCGTAATAGCGGTAGCCGTGATCCTCGCCATACAGACGTCGCAGCGCGAGGATCGCATACATGCGGACCGCCGGGTCGTCATCGGCCAGCAACTCCACGAGTCTGTGCGCGGCTAGCGCATCCCCACGCTGAGAGACTTTGACGACCCCCCGCGCCCGGTCCAGCGGGTTGGACGATCGTAGCTCGCTGTACCCGGCGTTTGCGCAACTGAAGACGGCGCAGGCGACTGCTGAGACCAGCCACGGCAAAACATGCCTGGCCCCGCGAAAGCTGGCGCGTCGGGCCCACCCGTTGCCAGATCGGCGACCGGAACCTTCCCGCGACGTTCGTGGCGTAAGGCCTGCCAGGTCCCGAACCTCCCGGAGACCCTGAAGCCCTGCCTGTTTCACGGGATACGGGTGACAAACCCCGAATTCCAACGTGCCCTTTGGCTCCCTGTTGACACAGGGCGGCTTCTCGTCAGGCGGTCCTCTGCGTTTCACACGTGTCGCCGTGATGGGCCGGGCCATGGATGCGCCATTATAACGGCGCACCCGCGGATCGCCGCGCTCGCATTACCACCAGGCACCAGCCTGGCGCGAGCGTGCGCGGTAGCCGGGGCCCGCTCTCGCCGGCTACTCGACGGCCAGCCCGAACAACCGTGCAGCGCGCAGTCGAATTTCAATGCGGACCGGCTGCGCGCCAACGTCGTCCAATGATCCGCGCCAACGGACCGGAGCGTCCAGACAGTCCTCGACGATCGGCTGACAATCGTCGAAGTCGAAGCCTGGCACTGCCCGGCCACTGCCATCAATCAGTCGGACGGCGACTTCGCCCTGCGCCGCGTCGACGTTCAGAAGGAGCCGGCGTCCTTCAATCACAACGGGCGGCGTGCGCAGCAGGCCGGGCTCCCGCTCCGCCACCAGCGCGACGTACCGGTCCCGCTTCATACGAACCAGACCGATCTGACGTTCCTCGAAGCGGTTGATCTTGTGCCCCCGCGCGTAACCTCCGTAGTACAGGTGCACCTCGTCCCCAACGGGCAGTTGACAATCGATCCAGGCCATCGCGCGGTCCCACTCTCCGGACCGCGGGTTGCGATCAAAAAACACGTCGCGATCGCGCACCCAGTGGACGCCGTCCCGCGACCACGCCAGACTTGTCCAGCCGACGCCCGCGACCTCTCCGCCCGGCTCCGCCGCGTAATCGTCGTGCAACACCTTGACCATGCCGACCAGAAGATCGCCACAGGCCAGAATTCCACACATCGCGTAAAACTGCGTCTGCCCTTCTTCCTGTGCATCGTCCGGCGTCAGAATGATCCAGGGACGCTCCCAGTTGACCAGATCGCGGCTCACGCTCTGCATGGTGATCCGACGTCGTCCCTGCCAGCGCGGTCCCTCCGTGTACGTGCTCAAGATTGCCAGATATCGCCCACGGAGCGGATCGCGCCCGATGTTGTTGATGTCATGGTCATGCGGGACGACCGTGCGGTCAGCCAACGGCTTCCACACTGCACTTACGGTGTCATACTTGAGGATATTCCCCGTACCCCACTGGTGCATGTAGATTTCGTCTCCTGCCGCCTGGGCAGCCAGCACCAGGCACGCGCCGACACCGATCAGAACCCGCGACCTGTGCAAGGTCCTTTTCCTCCAACTGCGTTGCCCTGTAGCCGCGATTCGCCATCCCCGGCCCGCGCCGGCGATCGCCGCGCGTGGGGAGCAAACCACAGGAAACGCGGCCTCCTTGCGGCAAAAGTCTCCGCCTCGCGGCGAAAGGCCAACAGAGCGGCTTCGAACTCGGGGGCTGGTTGTGCGGCCTGAGCTTCTGCATTAGAAGCGAAGAAGTCCTGCCCCGCCCGCTCGCTTAGGGCACCTATATTCCTTTCGCCAACGCTGACCCGCGAGGCGACTTCTTTCGCCGGCCGGCCGGGAGGGACCCTGTAGCCGGCCCGTTGACGTTGTTGCGTGTTACGCACCGGCAATGCGTAGCACGCACATTCCAAAGTTCGGGGCCCTGTGGCTTGGCGCTTTTTTGTGGCTTCGGGGGACAGGCCGACGGAAGCGGTTGTTACGCTGGCTCGTTCGCAGGCCCTGCGGCCCGTGGTGATCAGCCCCCCGGACGGGGGCTACCTCGCCGCACGCCCGCCGATGCGCTGTGAGATGTCCCGCGCCATCGACGTTAGTTTGTCCGCCAGCCGGGGCACATCGCGCGGCGGGAGCTGCTCGTGCAGAGTACGCAACGAAGCACCAGGGGCCAATGTCAGCCCGCTCCCGAGGAGATCCCCCATCCCGCAGACGCCGCAATATTGGGCGCGGGTGGATTCGAACCACCGTAGGCTTACGCCAACGGGTTTACAGCCCGTCTCCTTTGGCCACTCGGACACACGCCCGTGTCTTTCTTGAGAATAAGCAGTCGGGCCGCCGCGTGCAAGAGGGCAGAGGACTTCAGGTGGAGTCGAACTCCGTTTCCGCTGGAACGGGCGTCAGGCCGGTCGCTACGCCCGCAGTTCGGAAGACGCGGGGGTCGATATGGCGATTCACGATTCGACGGCGCGCTCGATCAGAACCTGCCACGCAAGTGGCGGGAGGGCCGCGCGCTGGCGTGCGGGGTTCGGATAGCGCGTCGTCGGACCGTGAATCGTCAGATGGTACTTAGCAAATGACCGTCGATCGGTGGCGACGGGCGTTGGCCAGGCCGCGGCGCGTGGCAGCAGGGCATGCAGTCGTCAGGCGGTCGCCGGGTCGGGCGCCTCGGGGTCCAGGCCAAGCTCCCTGATCGCCTGCGGCAGGCGCGTCGCATCCCAACGGCCGGTGCGGGCGAGCTCCGTGAGGGCGGCGAGGGCCATGTGTTCGGCATCCACCTGGAAGTGTCGGCGCAGCGCCGCCCGGGTGTCGCTGCGGCCGAAGCCGTCCGTCCCAAGCACGCACATGCCCGCCGGCGTCCAAGGACACAGTCGCATCGCAACCGCGCTGACGTAGTCGGAGCTTGCCACGACCGGCCAAGGCTCGTTTTGAAGCGCCTGAGTGACGTAGGGTTGTCGCGGCGGTTGATCGGGGTGCAGACGGTTCCAGCGGGTGCAGGATAGCGCGTCGCGGTACAGCTCGTTGTAGCTCGTCACGCTCCATACGTCTGCCCGGACGCCATAGCGGTCGTGCAGAAGCTCCTGGGCGCGCAGCGCCTCGTTGAGGAGCGGTCCGCTGCCGAACAGGTGGATGCGCGGCAATGCCGGGTTACCCGCAGCTTCCTCGGTCGACGGTGCCGCCCGGTATTTGTAGAGGCCCCGGAGAATGCCGGCCTGAACGCCCTCGGGCATCGGCGGCATGGGGTACGTTTCGTTGTAGACGGTGAGGTAGTAGAAGACGTCTTCGCCAGCCTCGTACATGCGGCGCAGTCCCTCATGGACAACGACCGCCAATTCGTACGCGAAGGCACAGTCGTAGGACACGCAGTTGGGCACCGTGCTGGCGACGAGCTGGCTGTGGCCGTCCTGGTGCTGAAGCCCCTCGCCGGCGAGCGTCGTCCGACCGGCCGTCGCGCCGACCAGGAAGCCGCGGCAGCGCATGTCGCCGGCCAGCCAGATCTGGTCGCCGATGCGCTGGAATCCGAACATCGAGTAGAAGAGGAAAAACGGGATCGTGCTCAGGCCGTGGGTGGCGTACGCGCTGGCGGCCGCGATGAAGGAGGCCATTGCGCCGGCCTCGGTAATGCCCTCTTCGAGAATCTGCCCGTCCTTGCGCTCCTCATACCGCATCAGCAGGTGCGAATCGACCGGCTCGTAGAGTTGCCCGGTGTGGGCGTAGATGCCGTACGTGCGGAAAAGGGCGTCCATCCCGAACGTGCGGGCTTCGTCCGGTACGATGGGGACGATGAGCTTGCCGATGCGCGGGTCGGACATCAGTCGCGCGAGCATCCGCACGATCGCCATCGTGGTGGCCGCTTTGCGCCCCCCGGTGCCCTTCAGAAACTCGTCGAAGAGCTGAAGCGACGGCGCCTCCAGCGGCCGCGCGCGGACTTTGCGTTGCGGCAGGTACCCGCCCAAGGCGCGGCGACGCTCCTGAAGGTATTCGTATTCCGCGCTTTTGACGGGGAAGCGGCAGAACGGGGCCTCGCGGATTTCGGCGTCGCTGATCGGAATGTTGAAGCGGTCGCGAAACGCGCGGAGCTCGTCCTCGTTGAGCTTCTTCTGCTGGTGCGTGATGTTGCGGCCCTCGCCGGCCTCGCCCAGACCATAGCCCTTGATCGTGCGGGCGAGAATGACGGTCGGCTGGCCGGTATGGGCGATGGCGGCGGCGTAGGCGGCGTAGACTTTTTCCGGGTCGTGACCGCCAAGCCGCAGCCCCCGGATCTGGTCGTCGGTCAGATGTTCAACCAGCTTCAGCAGGCGTGGGTCGCGACCGAAGAACCGCTCCCGCGCGTACGAGCCGGGCTCGATCGGGTAACGCTGGTATTCGCCATCCACGATCTGACCCATGTGCTCGATCAGCAATCCCTCGGTGTCCGCGGCGAAAAGTGGATCCCAGTCGCTGCCCCAGATGACCTTGATGACGTTCCAGCCCGCGCCGCGAAATGCGGCTTCCAGCTCCTGAATAATGTTGCCGTTGCCGCGGACCGGACCGTCCAGGCGCTGGAGATTGCAGTTGACGACCCAGATGAGATTGTCGAGCTGCTCGCGGGCGGCCAGAGTGATCGCCCCCAGCGCTTCCGGCTCGTCCATCTCCCCGTCACCGAGGAAGGCCCAGATCTTCGAGCCCGCGGTGCGGAGCAGGCCGCGATCTTCGAGGTAGCGGTTGAAGCGTGCCTGGTAGATGGAGTTGATCGGCGCCAGCCCCATCGAGACGGTCGGGAACTGCCAGAACTCGGGCATCAGCCACGGGTGCGGGTAGGACGACAACCCGCCGCCGGGGGCCAGTTCCCGCCGAAAGTTCATCAGGTGCCGCACGTCGAGGCGGTGTTCGACAAACGCGCGGGCGTAGATACCGGGGGCGGCGTGCCCCTGGAAGAACACGTGATCGCCGGCGCGGTTCTCGGTCGCAGCGCGGAAAAAGTGATTGAAGCCGACTTCGTACAGCGTGGCGGATGAGGCATACGTGGAGATGTGCCCGCCGATACCCTCGGCCATGCGGTTGGCCCGCACGACCATGGCCATGGCGTTCCAGCGGACGAAACTTTTGATTCGCCGTTCGATGGCGCGGTCACCGGGATACGGGGGTTGCTCCGCGCGGGGGATGGTGTTGATGTAGGGGGTGTTGGCCGCTACCGGGATGGGGACCTGGCGTTTCAGTGCCCAGCGATGGAGGCTGCGCAAGAGAAACTCGACGCGCTGGCGCCCCGCGTGATGGTGCACGGCCTCCAGCGACGCGAGCCATTCCGCGGTTTCCAGCGGGTCCGCATCGTGCGGGTCGACGAACGGTCCCTCCAGGGGTTGCGGCGCGTGTTCAATCATCATGCGTAGCCTAGTCGCCGTTCGCGCCGGGTCAACGACCACCTGCCGTCGGCGAGGCGCAGGTCCTTCTCGCTCGGCCGCGCGAAACCGGTTGGCGGCAAGTGCTGCGCTTTGGCGGCGCCTTGCGATACGCGGGGTGTGGGAGCAACGCGTGGGGGTCCGTATACTTGTTATATGGAGCTTACGTACCGCAAGGAGCTGATTGTCGTTGCGCTCGGTGGGAATGCGATTTCCCGACCGAACCAGGAAGGCAACGTCCCGCAGCAGTTTGAAAACACCAGCTACACCGCGAACTTTCTCGCCGGGCTGGTCGAGGCCGGCTACCAGCTCGTGATCACGCACGGCAACGGCCCGCAGGTCGGCAACGTGCTGCGCCGGGTCGAGCTGGCCGCCAAAGAACTCTACCGTCTGCCCCTGCACATCTGCGGCGCGCACACCCAGGGCGGTATGGGGTTCATGATCGCGCAGTGCATGAACAACGCTCTCCGACGCCGCGGGATCAACCGGGTCGTGTCGGCCATCGTGACGAGCGTGGAGGTCGATCCGCGCGATCCGGCGTTCGAGAATCCCACCAAGCCGATCGGGAGTTTCTATCGCAAGGACAAAGCCGAGGAACTCCAGCGCGAGCAAGGCTGGAAGATGGTCTACGTGCCGCGCCAGGGTTATCGCCGGGTAGTGCCGTCGCCGCCGCCGCGGGCCATCGTGGAGCTCGATCTGATCCGGCGGCTGGTGGACGCGGGGGAACTGCTGGTGGTGGCCGGCGGCGGGGGTATTCCGGTGGCGCGGAATGAGGCCGGCGCGTGGTACGGAGTGGAAGCGGTCATTGACAAGGATCGCACCGCGGCACTGCTCGGGCGCGTCCTCGATGCACCGGTTCTGCTGATCGTGACGAGCGTGGAGAAGGTGGCGCTCGATTACGCCACGCCGAATGAGCGACCACTGGACCGGATGACGTCCTCCGAGGCGCAGCGGTACCTGGACGCGGGGCAGTTCCCGCCGGGTTCGATGGGGCCGAAGATCGAGGCGGCGATCGAGTTTCTGCGGGACTGTCGGCCGGGGGACGCGCGGGTGGTGATCGGCGACATCGAGCACATGGCGGAGGCGCTGGAGGGGCGCAGCGGCACGACGATCGTTCCGGACGGCTAGGCGCCGGGACAGGGGCTTGGTTGCTTGTTACGTGGCGGTTGGGGAGGCGGTAACATACCCGCCAGGGTGTGGGGCCGGGAACGGAGCAGCACGGATGGCAGCCCATTGGCGTGAGCGGTATGCGGACAAAGTCGTGACGGCTGCGGAGGCAGTCCGCCACATCAAGCCCGGACATCGCGTGTTCATCGGTTCGGCCTGCGGGGAGCCACAGGAGCTGGTGCGGGCGATGGCCCAATACGGGGATCACCTGGCGGACACGGAGGTCGTGCACGTTTTGACGCTGGGCGTGGCGCCGTATGCGCAGCCGAAGTACGCGCAGAACTTCCGGGCGAATGCGTTCTTCATCGGCAACAGCGTCCGCGACGCGGTGAACGAAGCACGGGCCGACTACACGCCCATCTTCCTTTCCCAGGTGCCGGCGCTGTTCCGCTCGCGGCGGGTGCCGATCGATGTGGCCCTCGTCTGTGTCAGTCCGCCGGACGACTACGGGAATTGCAGCCTGGGCGTGTCGGTGGACATCACCAAGGCCGCGGTGGAGTCGGCCAGGCTGGTCATCGCCCAGGTGAACCGATTCATGCCGCGGGCCCACGGCGACTGTTTCGTGAACGTGCGGCAGATCCACTACCTGGTGGAGCACGATGAGCCGTTGCTGGAGTGGCCGGAATTCGGGGAGCCGGACGAGACCGTACGGCAGATTGCCGCCCATTTGGCGCGACTGATTCCGGATGGGGCGACGCTTCAGGTCGGGATCGGGCGGATCCCGGACGCGGTTCTGTCAATGCTGACGGACAAGAACGATCTGGGTATCCACACCGAGATGTTCTCCGACGGGGTGCTGAAGCTGGCCCGCCAGGGCGTAATCACCGGGCGGTACAAGACGGTCGATTCCGGGAAGATCGTGGGCAGCTTCGCGGCTGGCAGCCGGGCGCTGTTCGAGTTCATGCACGACAACCCGATGATCGAGATGCACCCGTCGGATTACACGAACCATCCGGTCGTGATCAGCGCCCAGGAGAACATGGTTGCGATCAACGCGGCCCTGGAGGTCGATCTGACCGGCCAGGTCGTGGCCGATTCGCTCGGACAACTGCTGTACAGCGGGATCGGTGGACATGCGGACTTCATCCGCGGCGCGGCGCTGGCCAAGAACGGCAAGCCCATCATCGCCATGCCCAGTACCGCTCTCGTCACCGACGAGCAGGGCCGCACTACGCTCAAATCCCGGATCGTGGCCACCCTCCAGGAGGGGGCGGGCGTCATCACCACCCGCGGCGACACACATTACATCGTCACCGAGTACGGCGTGGCGTATCTGCACGGCAAGACGCTGCGCGAACGGGCCATGTCGCTGATCAGCATCGCGCATCCGGACTTCCGGGCCGACCTGCTGTACGCGGCCAAACGCCGCCGCATCGTGTATCCCAACCAGATCATGCCCCCGCCGCAGGCGCCGTATCCGGCCCAATACGAGCAGACGATTACCCTGCGGACCGGGGAGACGATCTTCGTGCGTCCCATCCGCCCGGACGACGAGCCGCTGATGCGCGACATGTTCTACCGCTTCAGCGAGCAAACGAAGTATCTGCGGTATCACGCGGCGTTGAAAGCGATGCCGCACGACAAGATGCAGGTGTTTTGCACGGTGGACTACGACACGGAGATGGCGCTGGTGGGGCTGTACGGGGAGCCGGGCCGGGAACAGGTGGTCGGGGTGGCGCGCTACATGACCGATCCGGAGAAGCGCAGCGCCGAAGTCGCGTTCGCCGTGCAGGATGACTGGCAGCGGAAAGGGCTCGGGACGTACTTCTTCAACCGGCTGGTGGAGATCGCCCGAGAGCGGGGCGTGCAGACGTTCCACGCCTTCGTGCTGGTCGAGAACAGCGGCATGCTGAAGATCTTCCACCGTTCCGGCCTGGTCGTGGAGACTGAGACCGAGGGCGACGTGGTGCGCGTCACGATGAAGCTGCCGGAGATCGCCAAAGACCGGCGCAAGGGCGCGTGACAGGCCCTCGACGACCGCGGCGCGAGAGGCGCGACTGCCCGAATTCCCGAACGCGAGGGCCTCCCGCAGAACCCGCTGCGCTTGTGACGGGCGGGTGAAGCGGGCTGGTTTCCGCGCCGCGGCTGGGATATTCTCGCACGCCATCGTTGCGGTTTAGTGGATGATCACCGCCATGTCCGCGCTCGACCTCAGCCGCGCGCATCCGGACCCGCTGGCCGGTACGCTTGAACCCTTGGAGCTCGACCGGCAGCGGATCGTGCACAGCGCCGCGTTTCGGCGACTCCAGCACAAGACGCAGGTCTTTGTCGCGCCCGAAAGCGATCACTTCCGGTCACGCCTGACACACACGCTGGAAGTGGCGCACCTGGCGCGCTGCACGGCCCGGTTGCTGGGGCTTCGTGAAGAGCTGGCCGAAGTCGTCGCCCTTGCCCACGATCTGGGACATCCCCCCTTCGGACACGCGGGCGAACGGGCTCTGGCAGAGTGCCTCCGGGCGCATGGCGGGTTCGAACACAACCGGCACACTTTGCGGATCGTGGAAGAGCTGGAGCACCCGTACCCCGAGTTCCGCGGGTTGAATCTGACACGCGTGGTGCGCGAATGCCTGGCGAAACATTCCACGCCGTACGATCGGCCCGGGGCGCATCCGCTCCAGGATGGTCGCCCGCCGCCGGCGGAGGGTCGCGTGGTTGATCTGGCGGACCGGCTGACGTACGCGCTGCACGATTTGCAGGACGGCTTGTACGCGGGGTTGCTCACGCCGGCCGATCTGCGCGACGTGTCCCTGTGGCGACAAGCCTATACGGGGCCGCCGGATGGCCACGAGGAGTGGCGGCGACACCTGCGTCCGACGGTCGATCGGATGCAGGCCCGGTTGCTGGCCGACTTGCGTGAACAGACGGCGATCGAGCCGCGCGACGCGCTACGGCTCTCGACGGGCATGGAAGCCGAGCTGCGCCAGCTCGAGGAAACGCTGCTGACGCGCGTGTACCGCAGTCCCGCGCTGCGCGCGGCCGACGAACATGCGCGCCGCATCCTGGCGGCCGTATTTGATGCTCTGGTAGAGCAGCCGGACCGACTCCCGGAGCGATTCCGCCGGCGGCTGGAAACGCAGGATGTGCACCGCGTGGTGGCGGACTTCGTCGCGGGGATGACGGATCGGTTCTGCGTGGAGTTCTACGCGCAGGTTTGCGATGCGGGCGCTGGGGGCTGACGCGGAAGCCGGAGCGCATCAGGCGAGCGCGGGCACTGCGCACAGCACTTCCCACAGCCGGTCGACCACGTAGTCGATCTTGTCGTCCGTGAGGTACGTGCCGGCTGCGATCCGACGACGGAGGTCGACCTGCCGCAGGTCGAGGGTCGTGGCGCGCTCGACGCGGTGCGGGCGCGCGACCTTACCCCGAGCGGACGGTCTGTTTCGCACGTGGCCAGCTAGAGCAGGCGAGCGGGGATGATTTCCTTTGGGCAACACCGTCGGTCCTTTCGGCGCCACGCGTGGGGCCAGCACGCATGAGTCGGCAACACGCGGCGTGTTCGCTGTTCGGTGACATCTCCGGAACGGTACGTCCCGCAGTGAAGTGCGGATCACGTCGCGTTAGCTATGTATTCGGCATGTTTCGGTGGCAAACATGAGCCGTTATCTTCCGTAACCTGTTGTTTTCTAACGGCCTGCCAAACTTAACAATCTGGCCCGCCAAAAGTGTTAAACTGGAGAAGATGGGAACGGTCCCGTAAAGTCTTTCACTCGGGCGGCGAGCAGATTTTGCGCGTGGTCACTTTGTGGAGCGAGGAACGTTCGCCGCCGAGCAAGCCGCGCGCCGACGGGGATTCGCACGATGGTCGAAGGTCGGTTTGCCAGAAACGTGACCCGATACCTATGATGCCACCCCGCCGGGTGGTCGCAGCGGGCGAGGCGTGACCGGGCGTGGAAGGCGTCCGCGGAAGGCGGGCGGCAAAGAGCGAGGACCGGAATGGCCGGCGATGCAGAATTCATGGAAAAGCTGACGGCGCTGTGCAAGCGACGGGGCTTCATCTACCAGTCGAGCGAGATCTACGGCGGCATCGGGGGTTTCTGGGATTACGGGCCGCTGGGGGCGGAGCTGAAGCGGAACATCAAGGATTTGTGGTGGCGCGACATGGTCACCAATCCGCCGCTGGGACCCGACGGCCGCGAGATCGAGATGGTGGGCATTGATTGCTCGATCATCATGAATCCGCGGGTGTGGGAGGCGAGTGGACACGCGACGGGGTTCAAAGACCCGCTGGTGGAGTGCCGGGAATGTAAGGGCCGCTTCCGGGCTGACCAGCTTGCGACCACCCCCTGCCCGCTGAAGCCCAGCCGCATGGTGGGGCAGCACGACAAGTGTCAACTGACCGAGCCGCGAATGTTCAATTTGATGTTCGAGACCTATGTGGGAGCGCTCCAGGATGCGTCGAGCAAAGCGTATTTGCGGCCCGAGACGGCCCAGGGCATCTTCGTGAACTTCAAGAACGTGCTGGATACGACGCGGGTGAAGGTGCCTTTTGGCATCGCCCAGATCGGCAAATCCTTCCGCAACGAGATCAACCCGCGCTTCTATACGTTCCGCTCGCGCGAGTTCGAGCAGATGGAGATCGAGTTCTTCTGCTCCGAGCGGGATTCGATGATGTGGTACGAGTTCTGGCGGAGGGTGCGTTACGACTGGTATGTGAATCTGGGGCTGCGCAGCGACAAGCTGCGGCTGCGCGAGCAGGGCCCCGAGGAGCTGGCGCACTATTCGAAGGCCTGCGCGGACATCGAGTATCTGTTTCCGTTCTCCGACGAGTTTCAGGAGCTGGAGGGGGTTGCCCATCGCGGCAACTTCGATCTTACGCAGCACGCGAAATTCAGCGGCAAGGACCTCACCTACTTCGACGATGAGCTGTGGGAGCGTGACAAGCATCAATTCCCGGCGGAGCAACACAAGGACCGCAAGAACCAGCCGCCGTACCGGTTCCTGCCCACGGTGATCGAGCCGTCGGCGGGTGTGGACCGGGCCGCGCTGGCCTTTCTGTGCGAGGCCTACTGCGAGGATCAGGCGCCGGACGAGAACGGGGTCATGCAGACCCGCGTGGTCATGAAGTTCCACCCGAAGCTGGCGCCGATCAAGGTGGCCGTCTTCCCGCTGGTCAAGCGGGAGGGCATGCCCGAAGTCGCCGAGGCCATCTACCGCGACGCGAAGCGCTGCATGACAGCGTTCTACGACGACAAGGGTGCGATCGGTCGTCGCTACCGGCGGCAGGACGAAATCGGCACGCCGTTCTGTGTCACCGTGGATGGCCAGACGCTTCAGGACGGCACCGTAACCATTCGGGACCGGGATACCTTGGCGCAGGTGCGCGTAAAGAAGGAGGGGGTGTTGGCGTGGCTGCGCGAGCGGCTGAGCCTGTGATGCGGCCGGTGCCGGCGCAGGAATGACCATGTCGGGGCAGACCGAGGCACGCGTCTTCCTCTCCGTATGCGAGGAGTCCGCGGATGTGCACGCCGCCGCCCTGGTGCGCATGGCGCGCCAGCAAGGCCGCGCGTGGCGCTTCTACGGGTTGACCGGGCCGCGGTTGCGGGCGCTGGGCGTCGAGACCGTGTATGACTTCGCGTCGCACGCCGCCATGCTGGCGGGCGTGCTCGGCGTCGCTGGACGGGCGTACGCCGCGTGGCGCGCCGTCGAGCGTTCCTGGCGCACCGCGCGGCCCGATCTCGTCGTGCTGCTCGATTCGCCGGAGCTGAATCTGAGGCTGGCGCGCCGGGCCCGGCGGCGGGGGATTCCCGTGCTGTACTACAGTGCGCCACAAACCTGGGCGGCACGGGCCTACCGGAACCGGCAGATCGTGCGGGACGTGGACGTGCTCGCGTGCATCCTGCCGTTCGAGGAAGAGTATTTCCGACGGGCGGCGGGCCGGCGTGGCGCGGGCGGTGCGGACGCCCACGGCCGCAGCTTCCATGCCCACTTCGTGGGTCACCCGCTGTTCGAGACGTTGCGCGACGAACGCCCGATACCCGAGACGGTGGAGTTTCTGCGATTGCGGGCGGCGGGCCGACCGATCGTGGCGCTGCTGCCGGGGTCGCGCGGGCACGTGGTGGAGCGGATGCTCCCGTTGCAGCTCGAAGTGATACGCCGGTTGCGGGCGACCGGCCACGACGTCTACGCCGCCATTTCGTGCGCCGCAGAGGAGCGACGGAGTCAGGCGCGGCGGATTCTGGCGGCCGCGGCCGCGGGCCGGGAGGGCTTTCTGGCTGCGGAGCGGAAGGCCGGTGGTCCGGGCGGGCGGGACCTGGGAATCGACCTCATGCTGGGCGACAACGCCAGCCTGCTGACGGCCGCGGACGTCGTCCTCGTTGCGTCGGGGACGGCCACGCTGCACGTGGCCTGGTACCGCAAACCGATGGTCGTGATGTACGACGCCGGCCGGTTGTTGTATTGGCCGTATCGGCTCTTCGGGCGGCTGGTGATCACGACGCCGCATCTGTCGCTGGTCAACGTGCTGGCGGGGGCGCGCGTGGTACCGGAGTTCATGCCCTTTGTACGCGATGTCGCCGCGGTGGCGACAGTCACGCGACAGTTGCTGACGGACACCACATGGCGGACGCTGATGTGCCGGCAGTTGGAGAGCGTCGTACGGCCCCTCGAAACCGCGACGGCCAGTGCGAACGTCTGTCAATGGATGGCGAAGCTGCTCGCGCGGCAGGGTTGGGCCGCCTCATAGCGACAGCCGCTGATCGCGCTCGGCGATGACCACCTCGGGGCAGCCCAATGCGGTGGCCTTGTCCGCCAGAGCGCTGGTCTGGTCGGGTTCACCATGGACCAGGACCAGCCGGCGCAGACCTGGAATGCGCGGGCCCAGCATTTCGAGCAACTCGTGCTGGTCGGCGTGGCCGCTGAAGCCGTGGATCTGCACGACCTCGGCGCGGACCTCGTATTCCTCGTGGAACAGGGTGATGCGCCGCGCGCCGTCGGCGATGCGTCGCCCCAGCGTGTTGGCCGCCTGGTAGCCTGCGATCAGAATCGTGTTGCGCGGGTTCTCGATGTTGTTCTTGATGTGGTGCCGGATGCGGCCGGCTTCGCACATCCCGCTGGCGGAAATGATGATGCAGGGTTCGGTACGCCCGTGCAGGGCCTTGCTTTCCTCCAACGTGCGAATGTATGTGCAGCAGCCGCTGCCGAGAATGTCGCCGGTGACCTGGTGAAACGCGCGGGCCTCGGCGTCGTAGCATTCCGGGTGCAGCTTGAAGACTTCCGTGGCATTGACCGCCAGCGGGCTGTCGACGAAGACGGGGATGCGCGGGATGCGGCCCGCGACCATTTGTTCGTGCAGGTAATACACGATGGTCTGAGTGCGGCCGACCGCGAACGACGGGATGATGACCTTGCCGCCGCGGGCGACCGTCCGGCTCACCACCTCCTGCAGCGCCTCTTTGGCGTCCTCCACCGGCTCATGCCGGCGGCCGCCATACGTGCTTTCGCACACCACGGTTTCATCTTCGGGAAACGGGGCCGGATCACGGATGATCGGCTGGTGGTACCGGCCTACGTCGCCGCTGTAGAACAGCGCGGGCGTATCGCCATTCCGCTTGGCGAAAGCCAGGCGAATGCCCGCCGATCCGAGCATGTGGCCGACCTCGTGGAAGCAGGCCAGCAAACCCGGGACGACCTGGAACCAGCGGCCGTGCGAGACGCTCTGAAACAGGCGCAGCGCCGCGATGGCGTCATCGTAGGTGTACAGCGGTTCGATCGGCGGCAATCCATGCTTGCGCCGCCGCTTGCTGACGTAGTAAACGTCTTCCTCCTGCACATGCGCGGAATCGGGCAGCATGATGGCGCACAGATCCCGCGTGGCGGGCGTCGCGAAGATCGGCCCCTCGAAGCCTTCCTTGGCCAGTAGCGGCAGGCGGCCCGAATGGTCGATGTGAGCGTGAGACAGAATGACCGCCGCAATGTCTTTGGGGGCGACGGGCCATTGACGGTTCTTTTCCTCGGCCTCGGCCCGACGACCCTGGAACAGACCGCAGTCGAGCGCCACCCACTGACCGTCCAAGTGAATCATGTGCATGGAGCCTGTTACTTCGCCCGCCGCCCCGTGAAACAACAGCTCCGCCATGAGATGACCTCCGGAAAGCTGGCGTCATCGTACGCGGCAGCGCCGGCGGTGCAAGGCGACCCCTGGAGAGTGGCGGCGCCGCCGGCCTGCGGCGCGCTGGTCGCACGCGCCGCAGGAACACGCTAGGATCAGTATATGGCGGTGGCCGGACCACCGTCGAGACGGCACAGGGAGCGGCGTATGTCTGGCTATAGACTCCTTCTCGCTACCACGGTGCTCGTGGGGCTGGTGTGCACGACGCACGCCCAGGACCCCGCGCTGCGCGCCGAAGTGCAGCGCTGGCATGAGCGGCTGTTCGGATCGAAAACCGCTGTGTCGGTGGCCGATGGTCGGCAGGCGCGTGAGCAGATCGCCCGTTGGAACCTCGATCGGAAAACCCTGGACGCGGAGGTGCGCGGAGAGCTGCTGCGGCTGGAGATCATCGCGGCCTTGGCCGTCGGTGATGCCGGGTATGCCGTGAAGCACGCGGCCGAGCTGGGACGCGAATTCCCGGCTTTGCAAAGCACTCGACGGGCGACGTGGCTCGCAGCAGTTGCGGCGGGAGATGCGGCGCTCGCCCGGCAGACGCTGGAACAGCTCAAGGAGGGCGGCGCGACGAAGGACAAGGCGATCGCCGTCCGCCTCGCGCGTTTGCAGCGTGTCGGTCACGCGGCGCCGGACCGCACGGTGACGACCGCGGGCGGGCCGCCGATGGCGCTGCGCCAACGGCAGGGAGTCGTTCTGTTGATCGACTTCTGGTCGGTGCGCGAGCCGCCCGCCGACCGACAGGTGGAAGCGCTCCGGCAACTGGTGGCGACCTACAAGGCGGAAGGCCAGGTCGCTTTCCTCGGTGTCAATACCGATGCGGCGGGGGATGTCGAGGCGGCGCGGAAGCTGGCGGCGGACAAGGGCTATACCTGGCCGCAGTTCTATGAGCAAAGCACGGGCGCGGGCACGCTGGCCGCGGCGTTCGGCGTTGAGACGCTGCCGTGGGACGTCATCATCGACGGCACGGGCAACGTGCGGGCGGTCGGAGCGGCGTTCGAGCCCGAATTCCACTACGCGCTGCGGGCGGCGTTAGCGGAAGCCAAGAAGGAATACCCCGCCTTGGCCCCGCGGACCGTCGATGGGCAGGTGGCGCCCGGTCCGACTGGCGAATCCGCCCATGAGCCCTCGGAAAAGAACGAGGAGCAGGTCGCGCCGGAGCCAGAGCCGCCGCACGATCCGGAGGCGGCCCGTCTGCTCGATCAGGCGCGGCTGTACCTGAAGACCGGCAAGAAGACGGAAGCGAAGAAGCTGCTTCAGGAGTTGATCGAGAAGTATCCGCACACCTGGGAGGCGCGAGAGGCCCGCCGGCTCGGACTGATCTGACTCCGGCGTCAGATGCGGTGCTACGCTTGGGGGGAGCGGGTGGTCAGTCTGGGCGGCGGGTCACCGCGGACCTGTCGGGGGGTCCGTAAACCCCAGCGCCTGCTGTCCGCGCCGGCGCGCGACGCGGCCCAGGCGCGGATAGGCCTGCACGAGATCCGGGGGAGCATCTACGGGCCGGCCCTCCAGCATGGCGCGCAGTTCCAGCGCGTTGACCACGCCTTGGCCGCGGTAGTGGTTGTTCGCGAACACATGCACGTCGTCCGCCTGCGCGCACATGGCCCGCACGCGGTCGACCCACTCGCGCAGCTCCTGCTCGCTGTACAGGTAGTTGTACCGCTCATACGCAGGCGCGTCCGTCGCGAACCAGTTGCGAGCGTTGCGTCCGTGCAGCCGCACGTAAGCACTGCGGCCGAACACGTGCTGGGTCGGTGGGAGGCAGTCGCGCAGCCGCGGCTGGTCGATGTTGCAGTAGCCGCCGGTCTGTCGCAGCGCGTCGAGCGCTTCGGGCTGCGCCCACGATGCGTGCCGCACCTCGATGAAGCGATCGAACTCGATGAAACCGTCAGCCAGCCGGTGCAGCCACTCGACCGCCTCGGGCGTGAACCGGAACGACCAGGGGAACTGGATCAGGAGCGGCCCCAACAGTCCTGCTTCGCGCACGGGCCGCACGCCCTCGCAGAAGGCCGCCACGGTTTGCCGGTCGGGAAACTCGGTGCGCTCGTGCGTAAAGACCTGCGTGAGCTTGAAGGCGAAGCGAAAGTCGCGTGGGACCTGTGCCAGCCACGTTGCGGTCATCCGGGCCGCGGGGATCCGATAGAAACTCGAGTTTACCTCCACCGCGTTGACGTACTGGGCCAGAAACGCCAGGGGCTTGAAGCCCCGCGGCTTGTGGACCGGATACACGAGCCCATCCCAGTCGGGATAACTCCATCCGGAAGGACCGATCCATAGTCTGGCTGCGCCCGATGTGCTCACGGGGGTGATGTATCACGGTTGGAGGGCGCCGACAAGCGGTGGCTTCCGGCAAGTTGTCCCCGCCGTTCGGCGCACGTAAAATGATCTGGGCCAGTGAAAAAACGGTGGGCGCAGGGTGTGGCGATGTCCCCTCTGGATCACCCCATCCAGCACGCGCGGCGGCGCGCGACGCTGAATCTTTTCGTTGAGCATGCGACGCTAGGGTTTTTGGCCGCTGCGGCACTGTGGGCGCTGACCATTCTGATCGTGCGCGTGTTCGGGTTGCGGCTGGCCGTGTGGCCTGTGGGCGGGGCTACGGCTTTGTTGGCGCTGCTGTTCGCGGCGGTCGCCACGCTTCGTGCGCGGCCCACGCCGTTGCGGGCTGCGGTGGTTTTGGACGCGGCGGCCGGACTGAAGGAGCGTCTGAGCACCGCCTGGGCTGTCCGTGGCAGCGCGGACCCCTTCGCGCAGGCGGTGGTTCGCGACGCGGAGCGGATCGCCAGTCGTCTACATGTCCCGGCGCACATCCGCTACCGCGCTCCTGCGCTGTGGCCGTGGTCGGCGGCCGCCATGCTATCCGCCCTGCTGCTGGCGTGGCTGATGCCGCCGCTGAATGTTCTGGCGCGCAGCACGGCGGCGGAGCCGCGTGTCCCGCGCGCGGAGGTGGAAGCGGAGCACCAAGCCATCAAGACGGAGTTCGAGCAGAAACTCGGCCGGATCCGCGAGCTGGCCCGTGAGAATCCGGCGTTGGACGAGTTGCTCCGGGATGTGGAGCCGCCTGCGCTGCCGCCCGAGCCGACCGCCAGCCCGGATGACATTCGCCGCAAGGCCGTCCAGAAGATTGATGATGTCCGCGAGCGGCTCCGGAAGCAGTTGGAGCAGGGCGGCGAAGAGGCGCTGCGCGCCGCGCGTCGCGCGTTCAACCGCCTGAACGAGCCCGGCCAGAAGGCGCAGAACGATCGACTGTCGCGCGCGCTGGCCAGCGGCGATTTCGCGGGCGCCAAGCAGGCGCTTCAGGACCTGGCGCAGGAGATCCAGCAGGCCGCCCAAAATGCAAAAGATCCTGAGGCGCAGCAGAAGCTCGCGCAGATGCAGGAACAGCTTCAACGGCTGGCGGAGCGGCTGAACGAACTCAGTGACACCGTTCATCTTCAGAAGGAACTCGAGAAGAGGGCCGGACTGACGCCGGAAGAGGCCAGAAAACTGCTGAACGACCTGTCCGGCGTGGATCCGAAACAGCTTGAGAAAGAGTTGCAGAAGCGCCTCGGCGACAAGGGTCTGACCGCGCGACAGATGGAGGAGCTGACGCAGAAGCTGCGGCAGCAGCAACAGGCGCGGGAGACCTGCCAGAAGCTCAGTGAGGCGCTGTCCAAGGCGGCGCAGGCGTGTCAGCGGTGCCAGTCCGGCAGCGGTGCCGCTGGCGAGGCTGCCGCGGAGGCTGCCAATGCGTTGTCGGACGCGGCTTCGCAACTGTCCGACCTGGAGCTGTCCGAACAGCTTTTGAATGAGCTTCAGGCGCAGATTTCGGAGCTGGAGAATCTGCGGGACGATGTATGCTCGGGACGGATGTGCCGCCGTCGTGGTGGCATCCAGCCCGGCGAGATCGGTGAGCAGGGGCCGCAGTTGGGACTGGGCATCGGGTCCAGAGTCGGTCGCGAGAAGACGGCCTACAAGACCGACCCGCAGAAGGCGAAGTCGCGGTTCGAGGGGGGCACGGTCATCGGGCGCATGCTTGTCGAGGGGCCGCAGGTGCGGGGCCAGGCTGCGGCGCAGGAATTTGCCGCCGTCGTGGCGGAGGTGCGCGAACAGTTGGACGCGGTCGAGCGCGAAGAAGTCCCCCGGCAGTATCAACGCGTGTTGCGCGAGTATTTCGAGCGGCTTGCAGGCGTGATGCGCGCTTCTTCCGAGAGGAGTTCGCCGACCCCGGCGCAGGCAGCGGAGAAGCCCTGACGCACCGTTTCAGGAGCCTGTGGGCTCGGCAGCGACCGGTTCCGCGCGCGACGCATCCTTCTGCGACGGGGATGCCTGGTGTGCGAATTCCCGGAGATTGAGGACGAGTTCCACTTCGCCCAGCGGGACGCCGAGCATTTCCGCGATCCGTGGCCGCGGGGTGCCCGCGTCGGCCCACTCGCAGATGGACTGTCGGCGGCGGAGCACGTCCTGCGCTTCGGTTTCGGTCAATGCCGACCTGGAGGCCGGCGCTGGCGGCGAGACGGGCTGGTGGGGCGGGATGGTTACCAACGGCGGTTGTGATGCCGGCGACGAGGTCGACACGGCCGTACCCGGCGAAGTCACTGTCCGGACGGCCTGAAGCTGCGCGATACGCTCGTCCACTTCGCGCATCAGGGCCTGCAACGCGTTGATCCGCTGCTCGGCCTGCGCATCGATCTGGCGGGCGGACTCCTCAAGTCGCTGGAGCAGTTCCTCCATGGACTTGCGGATGCGATCAAGGTCGCGCAGCCGGGCACGCTGCTCGCGCGTGACTTCGCGTGCCGTGGCACGCCGCTCCCAGGAGTAGCGCCACACCCCGACCGACAGCAGCACCAGGCACAAGGCACCGAGTGCGTAGCCGACGCCGTCAGTCAGTCCGCTCGTTGCGACCACCATGTTCCCGCATCCATGCGTCCAACGCTGCGGCCTGCACGTCGCGCAAACTCGCCCCGGTTGCGTCGGCGGCGGCTGCGCAGTCCTCGTATTCCGGCCAGACCTGCACAACCCGCTGCCCGCGCAGCCCCAGCTTGACGCGGATGGGGCCAAAGCGGGTGCTCACGGTCACGTGCCGACGGCCCAGCTTGCTGCGCAGCCCTTCCTGCCGCCGAACGCCGAGCGTCCCGGTCTCCGCGAACAGCACGTCCTCAAGGATTGGTACGTCCTGCGGGCGCGCCAGCACGGTCAACAGGTGCCCTGGACGCCCTTTCTTCATGATGATCGGTACGAGAAAGGCATCCAGCGCACCGGCATCCAGCAGGCGCTGGGTGGTGAAGGCCAGAATCTGCGCGGGCACATCATCGACCTGCGTTTCCAAAACGACGACCTGATCGTGCTCCATGTCCGGCCGCGAATCGTTTTCTGGCAGGTCGCCGACGATCAGACGCAGGACGTTTGGTCGGGCGCGGTTTTCGCGCGTCCCCGCCCCATACCCGATGGCGCGAATGGTCATACCGGGCAGCGGTCCGAACTGTTCGGCCAGAGTGGTGACAATGGCGGCGCCCGTAGGCGTTGTCAGCTCCCCGACCTCGTCGGATGAGGCCAGCGGGACGCCGCGCAGCAAGGCTGCCGTCGCCGGCGCCGGCACGGGGAGGATCCCATGTGCGCACGTGACCGTTCCCGACCCGGTGGGAATAGGAGAGCTGAACAGGCGCTCCAAGCCGAGTGTTTCGAACCCCGTGCAGGCGCCCACGATATCAACGATCGCGTCGGCGGCTCCCACCTCATGAAAATGCACCTGATCGACGTCGATCCCGTGCACGCCGGCTTCGGCCTCCGCCAGTCGTCTGAAGATACGCGTCGCGCGGTCGGCCACCCGCGCGGGAAGCTGCGCCCCGGCGATCATTTGCAGGATCTCCGGCAGGTGCCGATGGTGACGGCCCACTTGCGATCCGGTGTCCACGACAACATGCGTTGCGGCAAGACCGCCGCGTGCCACTCTTTCAACCTTGAGAGTCACGCCCTCCAGCCCCAGCCGCGCAACGGTGTCGTTCAGGACCTGCACAGGCAGACCGGCGTCGAGCAGAGCCCCGAGGATCATGTTCCCCGCCACGCCGCTGAAGCAATCCAGATAACCGCAGCGCATGGCCGCTCCTTGCAAGATCAGCCCGGGCGTAGTCACCGAGGCACGCGCTGCGGAGAGTACCGCGGCACGCGCTGGACGTCAGCCCCGGCGGGGACTGAGCGCCAGCCGCAGAGACAGTCAGGAGTCAGCGGTAGGGGGCTGGGCGGCCAGTTTTTCGAAGGCCCGGATCATGGCCTGCGTGCCAAGCCTGCCACCGCCCGGCTCCGCTTCCACAGCGCGGAAGAGCTGCTGGGCGAGGGCTGTCCCTGGCAAAGGCAGGTGCAGCGCCTCGGCCGCGGCCTGGACGATGCGCAGGTCCTTCTGAATCAGGCGGATCATGAAACCGGGGTTGAGGTCGCCCGCCGCGATGCGGGGGCCCAGGTTGCTCAGCGCCCAGGATCCGCCCGCCCCGGACGCCAGCGTCTCAATCGTGAGGTTCACGTCCAGCCCACTGCGGCGAGCCAGCAGCAGAGCCTCGCAGACGGCGATCATGTTGACCGCGCAGAGAACCTGGTTGCAGGCCTTGAGCATCTGACCGCTGCCGCTAGGGCCCACGTGCACGATGCGCCGACCGAGTTTTTCCAGCACCGGTCGCACGCGTTGGAAAGCGCCGGCGTCGCCCCCCACCATGATGGTCAGGGTTGCGTTGCGGGCGCCGACGTCGCCGCCCGTAACCGGTGCATCCAGCAAGGTAATACCACGCTCGGCCAGTCGCGCGGCCAAAGCACGTGTTCCCGCAGGCGAAATAGTGCTCATGTCGATCACAATGGCGCCGCGCGGAAGGCTCTCGGCCGCCCCCTGCGGCCCGAACAACACCGTCTCCACGTCGGGCGTGTCCGTCACCATGGTGATCAATATGGCACAGTGCCGGCCCACGTCGGCGGGGCTGTCACACCAGGTGGCGCCGCGCGCCAGCAGCGGCTCGGCCTTTGACCGGGTACGCGAATGAACGAACAGCGGATAGCCGGCCGCGAGCAAGTGCCCGGCCATGGGTTGCCCCATGATCCCCAACCCAATGAATCCGATCGGCGGTGAAGTGGCCGCCATGGTTCCGCTCCTCTGCGGGTCCTATGCGGGGTGCAGCCCGGGTCGTCGGTCATCTTTCGGGCGCCATTCCCGTTCCGGCGCGTTCGCGGAATCACGCCGACGTGCGGGCGGACCACCATTGCCGGTGCAGCCTTAAGCGCCTGCACCACCATGGACTTCGATTCAAAGCTCCACCGCTGGACCGCGCCAGCCGGAACGGTCCAAGGGTGCCCGCTCGGCGGAGTCGGCCTCGCGCTACGAGGGTTCCACGACCGGCTGCCTATCTACGGCGGCGGCTGCGTCGCCCACGGGACGCGGCGGGGCCTGTTCGGTGGTCTTGACCGCCGGCCGTGGCTGCGGTGTCGTCGCCGGCGCCCGGGCGCCCCCGTCGTCGAAGGCGCCTTTGATGGCCGACACGATGGTGATCATATGCCGGCCTTCCATGCTCGGCGGCCGCTCGATTTTCACGCGCGGCCCCAGGTATTCGAGGATTTCCCGCAGGATCTGTGCGCCGAGGTCGCGGTGGAACTGCTCGCGGCCGCGGAACACCATCGTGAACTGAACCTTGTGCCCGTCCTTGAGGAATTCCATGGCCCGCCGGAGTTTGACTTCCCGGTCGTGCGTATCCGTCTTGGGACGCAGCCGCACCTCTTTGAGCTGCTGCTCGTGGTGCTTCTTGATGTTCTTCTTCTGGGCGTACTTCCATTTGCCGTAATCCATGATGCGGCAGACGGGGGGCCGCACGTTCGGGGCGACCTCGACCAGGTCGAGGCCGGCCTCGCGGGCCATCCGCAGCGCCTCATGGGTCGGCAGCACGCCGATCTGTTCGTTGTTCTCGCCGATCACCCGGACGGGCGAGATGCGGATCTGTTCGTTACAGCGCAAATTCTGATGGATAGCCTTCACCTACCTTTCGAGCCCTCGGGGCGCCGGCCCCGCCGGAATCAGGGCGACGGACTCTGGCTTCGTCCGCCGGGGGTGGTTCCACCCCGAGTGGCGATCTCCATGGCACACGCGGCCAGAAACTGGGGCAACGAGTAGCTGCCCAACTGTTGCCCTTCGCGTGTCCGGACGTTCACGGTCTGGTCGGCGGCTTCCTGCTCGCCCACCACGAGAATGTACGGGATCTTCAGCAGCGTTGCATCCCGGATCTTGGCCCCGATCCGCGCGTCGCTGTTGTCCAGCTCCGCCCGCAACGGGGCCTTCTGACAGACCTCGAAGACGTGCTGGGCGTACGCCTTCGACTTGGCGCTGATCGAGCACACGCGCACCTGAATCGGTGCCAGCCAGAGCGGAAACGCTCCGGCGAAGTGCTCGATCAGGATGCCGACGAACCGTTCCAGACTGCCGAACGGAGCACGGTGGACCATCACCGGGCGATGTTCCCGGTTGTCCTCCCCGATGTACTTCAGGTCGAAGCGCTCCGGCAGGTTGTAGTCCGCCTGAACCGTGCCGAGCTGCCATTCCCGCCCGATGCAGTCCCGCACGATGAAGTCAATCTTGGGGCCGTAGAAAGCCGCCTCGCCGCGTTCCACGGTGTAGCTCATGCCCGCCCGTTGCACCGCTTCGAGGATGGCGGCCTCGGCCTTTTCCCAGTTCTCTTTCGTGCCGATGTACTTGTCGCTGTCGTCCCGCAGCCCGACCCGGACGCGATAATCGTTCAGCCCGACCACGCTGAGCACGAGCTTGGCCATGTCCACACAGCCGGCCACCTCATCCAGCAACTGATCGGGCGTGCAGAACAGGTGGGCGTCGTCCTGACAGAAACCGCGGACGCGCGTCATGCCCGATACTTCGCCCGACTGCTCGAAGCGATACACCTGCCCGAATTCCGCGATGCGAATGGGCAACTCGCGGTAACTCCGTGGCTCCGACGCGTAGATCCGGATGTGGTGCGGGCAGTTCATCGGCCGCAGGAGATAGCCGTCCTCCTGCGCCAGCCAGCTCCGAATCCGCCGCAGCCGCTCTTCCAGTGGTGCCTCCGTCGGGTACCCGGCCTCGGCCAGCTCTGGATGTTCCTGGACGATCCGCGCCAAGAGCTCGCGCTCGGCATCCGACGCCCGGTTCGAATTCGACGCCCGCGCCACCTCCCACAGCGCGTTCAGCCGCCGGGCACGCTCGGACTCGAACATCGGCGGGTACTGACTGTCCTTGTAGTACGGAAAGTGCCCGCTGGTGCGATACAGCTCCAGTTTGCCGATGTGGGGCGTATAGACCGGCTGGTAGCCGCGCTTGAGCAGCTCCTCGAGGATGAACGATTCAAGAATCCGCCGGATGATCGCCCCGCGGGGCTTCCAGAGCACCAGGCCCGTGCCGACCATCGGGTCGAGCAGGAACAGGCCCAGTTCCTGACCCAGCCGCCGATGATCGCGTTTGCGGGCTTCCTCCAACTGATCGAGATAGGCCTGCAACGACTTGCGGTCGGGAAAGGTCGTGCCGTACACGCGTTGCAGCATCTGCTTCGAAGCGTCGCCGCGCCAGTACGCGCCGGCGACCTGCATGACCTTGAAGGCGCCGATGCGGCCGGTGCTGGGCACATGGGGGCCGCGGCACAGATCCTCGAACCGTCCGGCGCCCGGCTCGCCCGTGACGTAAAAGCTGAGCGTGTCGCCCTCGGCACGCAGGGCGTTGTCGATCTTGTACGGATTCCCCTCCGCGCGCAGCTTGGCCAGGGCCTCTTCCCGCGGCAGCTCGTACCGACGAAACGGACGGTCTTCCTTCACGATCTGCTGCATCTTCGCTTCGATCGCCAGGAAGTCCTCCGGCGTCAGGTTGTGCGGCAGATCAATGTCGTAGTAGAAGCCGTTTTCGACGGGGGGGCCGTAGGCCAGCTTCGTCTGGGGCCACAAGGTGCAAATCGCCTCGGCCATCACGTGCGCGCAACTGTGCCGTGCGACCTCCAGACCCTCGGGGTCGTGCAGCGTCAGCGCCTGCAACTCGACGCGCGGGCCCGGCAGGCGCGTGTTCAGATCGACCACCTTGCCGTTGATCTTGGCGGCCACCGCGTCCTTGGCCAGACGGGGGCACACCGCCTGAAGCACCTCGGCGGCGGTAACGCCATCGGGCTGTTCGACGACAGAGCCGTCGGGCAGGCGTACCTCGATCATCGGAAGCGATACCTCATGCGGGATGGACGACGACGTGGCGCACCACGTTGGGCAGGCAGGAACGCGATCCGCTGAGACGTACGGACGAAATGGCCGGATACGCGGGCACCCGGGTCCGGATGCCGCCTCGCTGGGTAGCCCTCACGTCTCAGCCCCACGCATTGGAACGAACTCCGTATCCGGGGCACTCGGCGCGCCCCAACTCCCCTTTTTGGATCAATCTATCGGCTGGTTCGGGCTTGTCAACTTGAAAAATAGGCTCGTTTTGGTACGATATTCAAGCACCGGTGGGAATACGTCGACACGTGTACCGGTTCCCGCTGGTGTTCGGGTGGCCGGTGCGGTGGTCGACCGGCCAGGTACGTTTCCGCTTTCACGCACAGGAGATGAAAACGTGAAGATTCGTTGGTGTGCATCGGCGACGGTCCTGGCTCTGGTTGTGACGGGGTTTGCGTGGGCATGCGATCATGCCGGCAAGGCCGGGGGGTGCGGCGGCGCAAAGGTGGCCGGCGCAGGGTGCAGCAAGACGTGCGGCTCCAAGTCCGACTGCGCGAAGACCTGTTCGGATCAGGACGTCGCGGGGGCGTGCCGAGTAAAGGATGTCGTGGCGGCCGGGGCCCCGATGCTGAAGTACGTCGTCGGCGACGAAACGGTGTGTTGCTACAAGAAGGCGCTGGAGTTGGCCGACGGTGACTCCGCCAGGGTGCGCTACGTAATCGGCGATGCGAAATACACGGACCGTGCCGAGGCGATGAAGGCTTTCGCAGACCGGCTGGAAGAATATCTCAACTCGTTCACGACCGTGCGCTACGCGGTCGGGGAGCGCTGCGTAGCCTCCTTCGACGAGGCGACCGCTTTGGCGCGCGAGACCGGCCAGGCCGTCCGCTATCGCGTAGCATCGGTTAGTTTCGCCGATCGGGCCGCCGCCGAGGAAGCAGCCGGGAAAGCGCGGAGCGCGGCTGAGGCGGTGCGGATGAAGCTCGTCAAGGATGGCCAGGAGGTCGCCTGTGACAAGGATGCTCCGAAGATCGCGGAGAAAGGCTGCCACGGGAAGAGAACGGAGCAGCCCGAGCCGGCGGGCGAGTACGTGGTTGGCGAACTGAAGACCACGTGTCCCATGACGGCCCGCATCGAGCTGGCGAAAGCCCGCATTGTCGCGGCCTACCGGGCTGTGCAGCAGGACAACCCGGATCTCGCTGCGACCGGGGCTCCCGCCGGTTCCTGACCCGTTCGACCTTTCTCCTCTCACGCACCCCATGCGCCGTTGGCGGTGGGGTGTTCTCATGCGCCGGCGCGAGACGGCGGCGCGTCCGCTGGTCAACCGCCCCTCCTTGTCCGACAATCGCGTTCACCGACGGCCACCGAGCCACGTCCGTTCGTGGTCGCGCGTCGGTTGAGGAGTGCGCATGCTTGCTCGCGTGCGTCGGTGGGTCGTAGCACGGGTGACGGATGCGGCGGTCGTAGCCGCGCCACACCTGCCCGCGACGGTCCCGGAGCGCCTGGGCGACTGGCTTTCGCGGTGGGGACCGCATCTGCCGGTCCTCGCGCGGATTATCGCCGACAATATGCGGGCGGTCGGGGTGTTCTCACATGCCAGTCACCGCGCGCATTTTCACCAGCTCGGGCGGCACTTCGCCGGCGTCCTCCACACGTTGCGCTGCGATGCACGCAGGTCCGCTGCGGGGGCCCACGACTGGCTGCGGCGCGTGGCTGCCAGGGAAATCGAGCTGGACGCGTCGGTTCACGCGCTGGCGCGAGCGGACGTTGGACAAACGGGCGTCGTTCTGGTGGGGCCGCACATCACGAATTACCTGCTTGGGCTGGCGTGTCTCAATCAGGTCCTGCCCTTGACTGTTTATCTTCGGCCTGCTCGCCGCTCGCGTCGGCTTGAGGCCCGTTTACGTTGGTACCAAGCCAGCGGCGTCGCCTGGGTTTCTGAGCCGAAGGACGCGACGCGCCTCCTGGGTCGGTTGGCGCCGATGGCGGCCGCCTTGCGCTCCGGCCGGGTGTTGTTCATCACGCCTGACCTGCCGCAGAAGCGTGACGCGGGCACCCCGGTGCGGTTCTTCGACCGCGAGGTGTACCTGCCCGGCGGACCGGCCCTGCTGAGCCTGCGCACCGGCGCGCCGCTGCATGCTCTGCGGGCAGAGTGCGACGGTGCGCGTCAGCGCCTCATCGTCGTGGGGCCCTACGTCGAGCCGGATGCTTCGGCGTCGCCCGACCGTCGTGCCGCCGTGCAACGCCGGATGCAGTGGTTTGCCGGCCACCTGGAGAGCTTTATCCGCTCCCAGCCCGCCTTGTGGTACCTGTGGGGCGACAAGCGCTGGACGCGGGTGTTTCGTGGCGACCCGCGCTACTGCTGCGCGCCCGGACCGCTTTCACACCATGCGGGTGCGGTCTTCCATCCAGCCGTGCCGCAAGGGGCTTAAGCGCATGCGCGCCGTCGTGATGTTCGCGCTAATTCCCGTGCTCGCGTGGGTGGGGCAGAGTCTGCTTCTGCGGCGTGCGGGGCTGCCGGTGCGCAGGCGACTCAGCGCGCGCGACCTGCCGGGCGTCGTGAAGCAGTGGAACCGCGCCGTGCTGTACGTGGGTGTGGCGGCGGTACTGCTGGGCTACCCGGTACTGCGGGGCACTACGCCAGCGGCCTATTACGCCCAGTGCTTCCCCGCGGGGCCGCCTGTACGCCAACTTTTATGGGGCGTTGCGGCGAGCACGCTGTACCTTGTGCTTCTGTACCTGGCGTGGCTGATCACGGACAACATCCGGCTCGAAGTGCGGCACGGCGCACGGCGGCTGGCTCAGCGGCTGGCGGGCGTGCCCCTGTTGGCGGCAGGCGTGGCGTTTGTCGAAGAGCTGCTGTTCCGCGGCGTGCTTCTGCGGGACCTGATGGACAGCATGCCCGCCGCAGGGGCCTTGGTGCTCGCGTCCGTCATTTTCGCCCTGGCACACTACGTCCGCGCGGTGAAGCGCTACTGGACATTCCCCGGGCACCTGGCGCTGGGCGGACTGTTGTGCGTCGCGTACTGGCGGACCGGCGCCTTGTGGCTGCCGATAGGTTTGCATGCGGGCGGGATTCTCATTTTGGCGGGCATCCGTCCGTTCATTCGCTACGTCGGGCCGGCGTGGCTGGTGGGGGCCAGCATTTTCCCGTACGCCGGTTTGGTGGGGCTGGTGGCGCTGGGACTGCTCACGGCCAACGTGTGGATCCGGTTCGGAGGAACGCCATGAGCAACGCGACGCGTGGGCACGCGGTTGTGGTCGTGTGCGAGCGTACCGCGCCGGCTGCTGCCCGTGTGGAAGGGTGGCTGCGTGACACCGGTCTGAACGCGGACGCGTGGTATGCGCCGCGCGACGTGGATGAGGTCGACCGCCTGGTCCGCGAGGGGGGCATCCAGGCCGTGGTTTTCCCCGACGCGCAGGCGTTGCTGCACGAGGTCTGGGCGGGGCGGGTCCCGCTGGCCCACTGGCTGGCCGCCCAGACACAAATCCGGTTCGTGTCGGGCCCCCCGTTTCCCGACGAGCACTGGCTTGGCGCGCTGGCGGACAGTCAGGCCCGCTGGCGCCGTGTTCATCGCCGACGCCAGATCATCGGTGGCGTAACGCTGAGCCTCGTCGCGCTGGCAGCGGCCTTTCTGCTCTCGTGGTTGGCGGGCGGACCGACCAGGATATAAAACGCGATGCCGGCGCCGGGCGCGAGGCCGCGACGCCGACATGCGCGGTCGTGGTGGGTGATGGAGGCAGAGCGTTTACGGACCCAGCAATTGTTCGATGTCCACGCGGAAGTCCAACCGGAGTTTCCGGATGGCCCGCGCTTCCAGTTGCCGGACCCGCTCTTTGGACACACCGAATCGCTGGCCGATCTGCTCCAGCGTTTGTGGCTCCCCAAGCTCATCCAGTCCGTATCGCTGTCGCAGAATCGTCCGCTCGCGCGTGTCCAGCACGGACAACATACGCTCCACCGTCCGCCGCACCGCCACGAGCTGATCGCTCTCCACTTCGTCCGGCCGGTCGGGGGCCGCCGTAATGCCCAGCAGCTCTTCCCGGCCCGTCTGGTAGTGTTCCCGGAGGTGAGCCTGCTCGGGAACGCTGCGTGCAAAGTTCTTCATGATCGCCCAGGACGCATACGTGCTGAACTTGAAGCCGCGGGTGTAGTCGAACTTGTCCACGGCCCTCAGTAGCGACATGTTTCCGTCGCTGATCAGCTCGAACAGGTCCTGATGCCGCTGCAAATGCCGCTTGGCGATGCCCACCACCAGGCGCAGGTTCGCCTGCACGATTTCGTTCTTGACCTGCCCCGCCTGGACCAGCAGATCTTCGATCTCGTCCAACTCCGAAGCCTGCGCCGTCTGCGGGTCCAGGCCGGCCCGCCGGCGATCGGCTTTGAACCGCAGGTAGTTCATCTTGCGGAACAGGAACCGCTCGCCCTCCGCCGTCAGCAGCGGCAACGTGAAAAGCTGGGCCAGGTAGGGCGGCAAACCCGCCGGGATGCGCCGCTTTGGGTCGGCAAGCGGCTGATAGAGCGGGCCGGCCGGTGCGGCGAGGATGAGCTGCTCTGCGTCCGGACGTTCGAACTCCGGGCTATATACATACTCGATCCGCCGGGCTTGCAGCTCGCGTGCCCGCATTTCGGTGATCGTGCGGTACACCCACGGGGCCGGTCGCCCGAAACGGGTGGCAAGCTGATCAATCGTCGCCCCGTCCTGGTAGGCCTCCCACAGCGCCAGCCGCTCGCGATCTCCCGTGGCGTCCACCACGGCCCGGTTGAATATCCCGGCGCCGGGATGGGCTTCGTCGTAGTGGCGGAGAATGAGCCGGACGGTTTCAACGGCGCGCCCGATTTCGCCCGCGATGATCCGTGCGACGGCGTGGACCGACTTGTGCTCGCGCTGCACCAGTTCACGGGCCCGGTTGACGATCTGTTCACGCTCCTGCGGACTGAGCTGCGAGAAGCTTGAGCCCCGCAAGACGAGGCTGGCGTGCTGGGCGACAAAACGCCGCACGCACCGGTCCGGGAACAGAAGCCGCTGACGGCCGTCGTCCGTGCGGAACCGCCAGCCGGTCAGACCCCGTTGACGCCATCGGAAGATCGTTTTGGTACTCACGTCGAAGCGCTCCGCCAGCTCGCGGACCGTATAGGCCGCCGTGGGCCAGGTCGTAACAGAAATGTTCGCGTCAGCGCTGAGCACGTCGGCCAGCAGCACGAGATCTGCTACCAGGTCTTGAGCGGATAGCAGCCGGGATGTCGTCGGCGTGTGGGAGGTACGCGCGCGATAGGCCGTTAACGCGTGGCACACGAAATCGTACGGGTAGTGCTTGCCCGGCTCGATGACCGACAGCAGGAATTCGATGCCGAGAAGCTGCCGCAGGCGCAGACGGCGCGGACCGCGCAAGAGCTGCGAAGCAAGTAACTCTATTTCTGGGAGGCGATACGTTTCCATCCCGACACCTCGCTGCGGGCGCGAGCTTTCGCCCCGCAACTTAGCTCGGTCGCAATGAGGCGGATGGATACGTATGAAGCGCGGAAAAACGATCTTCCGACCGATTGAAGTTGCTGATCAAGCCGATCTCAGTTCTGTCCGGTTCTCCTTACGTTGCCGTAACAAAGAGCCGTATATAATCACAATACTATTCTTAGCGCGCTCCGGCCCGTCGTCAACAGAAAAGTGTCCGACGCGTCCCGAACGCGCTCCCGAAGCCACGCGACGACGATTCCGGCTCCCCTTGGCTGCTGGGAGCGACCGCTTCCTCACCCGCCACCGTTTCGGCTCGGACTACTGTTTCACGAAGACGTAGTACAGATGTCCCTCGGCGCCCGTCCGCCCCGCCAACGCTTCCGCTGCCGGGCCGATGCCCATGAAGATGTCGCATCGGCCGGCGGCGCGGATCGCCCCGCCCGTATCGTGGTCTAATGCGAAGCTATTGAACGGACGCTGGGTAATTGAACCGCCGTAGGGCTGCGGCACGGTAGTCGTGACGAATGCAACGCAGGCACGCGGAAAGACCTGTTTATCGGTCGCCAGGCTGCGGAATGGTGTGACTGGAACTCCGATGCTTCCGTACGGTCCGCCGGGAGCTTCCTTGAAAAACACATACCGGTCGTTTTTCCACGCGTAATGGTAGACCTGTTCGGGGTGTTGGCGGAAATACTGAAGCAACGTCTGGAGGGACAGGTCTTCACGTCTGATAACTCCGTCGCGGATCATCGCTTCGGAGATCGGCGTGTATTCATGACCGTTGTTGCCGGCGTAGCCAAGTTCGTAGAGGGTTCCATCCGGCAGACGCAGCTTCGCGGAGCCCTGCACGGTGATGACGTACGCCTCGAACGGACTGCTCACCCAGGCCACTTCGTAACCATCCAGCAGACGGCCCTCTTCGATCTGCCGACGCGTCGGGTAGCTCGGCGCCACGGTTCCATCCGGTAGCCGGCGCCCGAGCGTCTGGCCCTCCTCGTCCTTCACAAGGTCGGGCGGCAGGCCGTACAGCGGGTAGCGGAATCGCGCGTCGGGCTGCTTGCGGCCCTCGAAAATGGGCGTGTAGTAGCCCGTGAAGTACACGGTGCCCGCATCATCGCAGCCGACCGACTCATACACGTCGAATTCATTGCGGATCGTCTGGTTCAACGCTTCGGCCGACGGTGCGCTGTCGATGACTTCCAGGAAGCGGTAGAGCGAGGCCAGTGCCCGCGCGTGCGTGATGTCGCCGTACGGATAGTACTTCTGGCTGGACGGCTTGGACATGTACTCGATGCTGTGCAGTACAGCCTCACGCAAGCCCGCGCGGTCCGCGAAGCCGAGCCCGAAGTCCGGATAGCGCTCCGGTCCGATCTTGCGTAGCGCCAGGGCGCCGGGGGGCAGCGGCTTGTTGTAATCCTTTTTGGGCGGTTCGTATGGCAGCAGCGCCGTCGGGGGCTTTTCACACCCGGCCAGCATCAACGCTACGAGCGCAACAGTCCACGACCTGGTCGCGATACGAAACATGTCGGCCTCCTTGCTCGGACCTACGATGGCCGTCGGATTCTCGCACGAGCGGCGGCGGAGCACAACGTCCCGCCGGGCGCACTCAGGCGGCGGTGCCCGATCCGGGTGGCGGGCTTTTCGGGACCGGAATCCTTTGGTCCGCACTGCGCGGGCAGAACCTGCTGACGAGTACAAAGGCGAGTATTCCGGCGAGCGCCCATGGCCACCGGCGTGCGGGTTCATAACGGAATTGCACGATGTGACTGCCGGCCGGAACCTGAACGGCTGCGAAGCCCGGCGTTACCGGAAACACCTGGGCGGGCTGGCCATCGACGGTGGCGCGCAATCCGGCGTGGTAGCCGGCGCGTCGCACGACGGCGGCCGGGCGCGTGAGCTCCACGTCGCACGACCAAGTATCTTTCGCGCGGACGATGCGGCCGGCGGGCATCGGAGGGCCCCCGAGGGGGCGAGCGAACGTCTGCTCGGGAATGAACTCCACCGGGGGCATGTTCGCTGGCCCGTGCCCGTCGATGTGCAATGCCGGATACTGGTCGGCGGCGGGGAACCCGCTTTCCAGCCAGGCGCGGCCTACCTCATAGACGGACCGTTTTGTGCAGTGTACGGCGAAAGGCACGTCGACGACGCCGAAATAGGATGCCTCCGTTGTCTGGTAGACGCGGTATTTGCCGACCACGTTGAGCAGTTTAGCGGATGGCGGCGGTGGCCGGCTTTCCTCGAAGACCAGGTAACGGACGCCGAAGGTTCGGCAGTGCACCGGATCGTCCGGGTTGAACCAGACCTGGACGTCGCCGGCCCATGTAATGGCGATCCAAAGGAACCCGAGCGTGTCGATTCCGTCGAGCAGGCACAAGGCGGTCAGGGGGATCCCCCCGACGCGGAGGTATTCGGGTGGTCGGCCGGGGATTCCCACATAACACCGACCTCCGCCCAGAGCGCGGAGCTGCGTCAGCAGCTCCCGCCAATCGGTGTTGGTCTGCAAGGCCGCTTGTGCGTCCGCCTTCCAGCGGCGGCTCTTCTGGAGGTAGGCGGCCCGCTCCGTCAGCGCGGGACTGAGCAGCAGCGCCAGGGTGACCGCAGCGGTGGTAGTGCGCAGCCACTGTCGCGGCGTAGCGATGCAGTCGATCACGAACGCGAGCCCGTACCCGGCCAGCGGGATTGCGAACAGGTGCACGCCGCCGATGAAACGATGCAGAGGAAGGTCGTAAGCGGCCGGGAGTACGTCCAGCAGGCGTCCCCACGTGGGCCGGCCGAAGTACAGCAACAGCCAGAGCACGAATAGTCCGGCGAAGAGGCTACCCAGACGGTCGCGCCGTCCCAGAGCGTAGAGCAGGCCGAGGCCGACGAACGCTGTCACGACCGGCGGCCGGCCGTGGTCCAGCAGCTCGCCGGCGGCCAGGTACCGCAGAATGGTCGGGGCACCGAGCGAATTCCACTTTTCGGGCTTCTCCCACACGCTGCGGTTGGCCAGCTCGGCGTCCCGCAGGGCCGGGACGAAGAAGTAGGACCCGATGAGAAAGCAGCCCGTCAGCACCAGGGCGGCACGCGCGAATCTTCGGCCGCGCTGCGGGCCGAACGGGACCAGAGCGAGTGTGCTCAGCGCCACGATATAGCCGTAGACCAGTTGGGAGACGAAGGTTGCGGCGGAGAGCAAGGCGGCCCAGCGCACGCCGCTACCTGTGGACACCGTCCGATATGCGGCCGCTATAGCCAGTGGGGCGAGCACCGAAGCGAAAAGCTGCGCATACAGCCCACTTCCACCCCAGAGGTACGATTCGAAGCTCAACCCGTACAGATGGGGTGTGGACAGCAGCGGTGCGACAAGGGCCGCGCAGCCGGCGACGAGCGGCGGGCATTCGCAGCGGCGCAAGGCGCGATACATCGCGAGGGGGAAGAGTGTCAGCAGCGCCCCGAGAACGACCCGGTACGTTGCCTGCATGGGCAGCCACCGCCCCACGAGCCGGTCCACGCCGACCAGAAACAGGTGCGGCAGATGCTGATAATGGCGCAGGAGCGGGAATCCGAGTGCGACGTCGGGGTACCAGAAGTCGATCGGCGAGTCGCCGCGGGCCAGCGCTTCCCGCGCCCGCAGCGCGATGGCCAGGTGGTAGGCGGAGTCGTTCAGGTCCGGACAGTCGAGCGAGAGCTCGGGGGTGACGCCGATCGCGACCCCCAGGGCGGCGAGAACGGCCAGTCCCGGACCGAGATGCCGGCGCGGGGAGCGCTGCGCGGCGCGCAGTGCGGTCAGGGCGGCGAGGACTTTTTCGGTCGGTGCTGCGGTGTCGGGCGGGTGGGGCGCGGGCATGGTCGAAAGATTACTCGCCGCTGGGGTCCAAGCCAACTTGCCGCTGCGACGGGCTTGTGGTAGTGGAGCGTTTTTGCCGACCGGCAGGAGGATGTGCGTTGTCCGGCATGGTGGAGCCGCGATTGCTGCGCGGCCTGCGGGATTACTTTCCCGAGCAGATGCACGCCCGTCAGTGGATCATTGACACGATCCGCGCGGTTTACGAGCGCTACGGGTTTGTGCCGCTGGGGACGCCGGCCCTGGAGTACCTCGACGTGCTGCGTGGAACGGCGGGCGAAGAGAGCGAAAAGCAGCTATTCGAGGTGAAGGGGCCGGAGGGCGAGAAGCTCGGGCTGCGTTTCGATCAGACCGTCCCGCTGGCGCGGGTGGTGGCCCAGTACCCCGATCTGCCGCGCCCGTTCCGTCGCTACCAGGTGGCGCCGGTCTGGCGGTGCGATAACCCGTACGAGAAGCGTGGCCGCTTCCGCGAGTTCATTCAGTTTGATATCGATGCGGTCGGCGTGGAATCGACTGTGGCGGATCTGGAGATGATCACTGCCATGTGCGATACCATGCAGGCGTTGCTGGGTGGTGCAGACGGGGCGACAGGGGGCGCATCGCCCGGGGGGCCGGGCTTCCGCGTGCGGGTTTCCAGTCGCCGGGTACTCAACCTCCTGTTGTCGTACGCGGGCATCGCTCCGGCGCGCGCGCACGACGTTTTTCGCGTACTTGACAAGCTGGAAAAGCTAGGTCCGGAACGCGTCCGGCTCGAACTGACCACCGGCTACAAGGACGAATCGGGCAGTCCGGTGCCGGGGCTGGGGCTTACCAGTGCGCAGGTGGATCGGATCGACGAGTTTCTCGCGATCCGCGCGCCGAGCCGCGAGGAGACGCTGACCCGCGTGCAGGCGCTGTTCCGGGATATTCCCGCGGCGCCCGCGGAGTTGGCGTCGCTCGCGTCTTTGTCTGCTCAGCTCCGCGCGCTGGGCTACGGCGACGATGTCGTGGTGTTCGACCTGAGCATCGCCCGCGGTCTGGATTATTACACGGGCACTGTGTTCGAGACCGTGCTCCTGGAACTGCCGGAATTCGGCGCCGTGTGCGCCGGCGGCCGCTATGACGACCTGGTCCTGCGTTTTCTGGGCGAGCGCGTCCCGGCCGTCGGAACCTCCGTCGGCGTCGACCGCATGCTCGTTGCGCTGGAGGCGCTGGGCCGCCTGCCCCGGCGACGCTGCACCGCGCAGGTCCTCGTCACCGTTTTCGACGACGTTCCCATCGACGAATACATCGCCATGGCCTATGAGCTTCGCCGGGCCGGCATCCCCACCGAACTGTACCTCGGCACCGAGCGGCGCTTCGGAAAGCAGGTCCGCTACGGCGACCAATACGGCGTGCCGGTGCTCGTGGTGTGCGGCGCGGACGAACGCGCCCGCGGCGAAGTGCAACTCAAGGATATGTCCGTCGGCCGGCGTCGAACGACCGAGGTGAGCGATCGCCAGCAGTGGAAGGCGGAACGCCCCGGCCAGTTCAACGTTCCGCGCGAGCGACTTGTAACCGCGGTGCGCGAACTGCTCGCGCGCATCGAGCAGTCCTGATCGGCCCTTCTTCCCCCGGGGGCGGCGCTAGCCGAGTACCCGGGCGACGGTCTCGCCGATCGTGGCGGGGCTGTCGCTCACGTGCACCCCGGCTGCCCGCAGCGCCTCGATCTTTGACTGGGCCGTTCCTTCGCCGCCCGAGATGATCGCCCCGGCGTGGCCCATTCTCCGCCCCGGGGGTGCCGTCCGACCGGCGATGAAGGCGATCACGGGCTTGGTGACGTGCGCGCGGATGTACTCCGCCGCCTGCTCCTCGTCGCGGCCGCCGATCTCGCCGATCAGCACGATGGCGTGCGTATCCGGGTCGTTCTGGAACAGTTCGAGCAGCTCGATGAAGTTCAGGCCCTTGACCGGGTCCCCGCCGATGCCGACGCAGGTGCTTTGAGCGTACCCGCGCTGCGTGCACTGCCAGACCGCTTCGTACGTCAGTGTCCCGCTGCGGGAAATCACGCCGACGTTCTTGGTACCGCGGTCCGGCGGCTTGTGGATGTAGCCGGGCATGATGCCGATCTTGCACTGCCCGGGCGTGATGATGCCCGGACAGTTCGGACCAATCAGCCGGACGCCGTGATCGTCCAGGTACTTGCGAGCGCGCACCATGTCGAGGGTCGGGATGCCCTCCGTGATGAGGACGACCAGTCGAATCCCGGCGTCGGCGGCTTCCATGGCCGCGTCGGCCGCGGCCGGGGCCGGGACGAAGATCAGGGACGCGTCCGCCCCCGTCGCGGCCACGGCTTCATGACAGGTGTTGAATACGGGCAGCCCGTGCTCGGACTTCAGGCCCCCCTTGCCCGGCGTGCACCCGCCGACCACCTGTGTGCCGTATTCCAGACACTGCCGGGTGTGGAATGCACCCGCCTTGCCCGTGATGCCTTGACAGATAACACGCGTGCGGCGATCGACGAGTATGCTCATGGCTGGCGCTCTGATGACTGCCTGGAACGTAGCATTCCGGCCTGCTGTACCTAGGGCGGCGTGCCGGCCGGCTCCAGGCGCTCCTCGATGACTTCATACCCTGGCGGGGCCTTGATGTCGAAAAGACTTCCACTGAACCCCTGATTCAGCCGTGCATCGCTGAACGTGATCGTGATATACGAATCAAGCTGGCCGGTGCCGCGAAGCTTGGCCGCCCGCACTTTGATCGGCAGTCCCGCCGTCGGCCCCTCCTGGCTGATCCACACGTCCAGCGTCCGGTACGATTGACCGGTCTGCGTTCCGGCGCGCGGCACCAGTCGGATGTGATCGGTGGCCGGCGGATCGTCGCTTGCGGCCGGAATTCGCTGCACCTCGAACTCCCGCAGCACATCTTCCTTCTTCTGTCCGAAAGGCAGCGGGAACGGTCCCTGCCCGAGACGGTAGGGGTCGGTCGGATCCTCGGGTTTGCGGACTTCCCGGCGGGTCAGCGTCCTGGTCCGCGATTGAAGCTCGACGTACCAGCAGCCGTCGAACAGGTGGCGCTCATCGAGTTTGTCCCGCCGACCTGCGGTAATGCTCTCGGTGAAATGGATGAGGAAACGGGCCACCGGCTGTGACTTCTGATACCAGATTTCGCCGTTCTTGGTGGCGGCTTCTTCTTCGAGGTCCGTGACGTACTGTTGCCGCCAGGAGAGGCGGGCGTGCAGGTCGTGCACCACGCGCTCTTCCAGGCGCGTGAGGATCTTGTCGATTTCGGGATCCAGTGCCGGGGTCGACGTGGGTCGGGTCGTCGCCGGCTTTGTGGTAGAGGCCTGCGTCGTTGCCGGTTGCGTCTCGACCGGCGCCCACGCCGGCCGCGGGGCGGTGGTTTGGGCCGCGGCCGCGACGCTCGCGGCCAGAGCGAGTATCATCCCGCACCGGTTGGCACGCTTCGAACGTGGACGCATACTCCCGCACTCCCAGGGTAGCGGCGGGTGATTGTACGACCGCCGGCGGGCGCAGGAAAGCCGGTCCCCGCCGGCGCAAACAATGCGGTGGCCATGTCGCTTGTCTTCGACCTGCTATACGCGCTGGCACTGCTGATCGGATGGCCGTATCTCGTGTATCGGCGGTGGAAGCGCGGGCCGTCTGGCCTGCCGGTCCGCGAGTTGCTGGGCCGCGTACCGTCGCGGCCCGTGTCGGCCCGCTGCGTGTGGATCCACGGCGTTTCCCTGGGAGAGATCAACGCCACGCGAACGCTGGTGGCGGAACTGCGCCGCCGCTCGCCCGATACGGTCGTGGTCCTGAGCAGCACGACCGCGACGGGACTGGCCCAGGCCCGCAAGCTGTACCCGAATCTCATTACGTTCCGATTTCCGCTGGATTTCTCGTTCGCGATCCGGGCGTTGTTGGCGCGCATCCGTCCGACCCTCATCGTCCTGATGGAGCTGGAGGTCTGGCCCAACCTGATCGAGGTCGCAACGGCCCGAAGTATCCCGGTCGTGGTCGTTAACGGCCGCATTACGGCCGAGCGGAGCGTGCGGCGGTTCAAGTGGCCCATCGTCCGCTGGCTCGCCCGCCGCATGTTCAGTCGCCTGCGATGGGTCGGCGCGCAGGACGCCACGTACGCAGCCCGCTTTGTTGAGCTCGGCGTGCCGCCCGAGCGGGTTACCGTGACCGGTTCCGTCAAGTTCGATGCGGCTGAAATCGCCGACCGGATCGACGGACAGGAGGAGCTGGCGGCCGCGATGGGGATCGACGGCGCACGCCCGCTGTGGGTGTGTGGCAGCACTGGTCCGGGCGAAGAGGCGCTTATCTTGGACGCCTACGAGCGTCTGACCGCGAAGTTCCCGGACCTGCAATTGGCAATTGTGCCCCGCAAGCCGGAGCGCTTCGACGAGGTCGCCCAGCTCATCGTACAGCGCGGGTACGCGTGCCTCCGCCGCAGTACGGGAGCGCCCACGTTGCCAGCGGGGGTGGGGGAGCCGCGACCGGTGTGCTTGGGGGACACGATGGGCGAGCTGCGGAAGTTCTACGCATTGGCGACCGTGGTTTTTGTGGGGCGGACCCTGGTGCCGATGGGCGGATCGGACGTGATGGAGGTGGCAGCCCTGGCCAAGCCGGTCCTGGTCGGTCCTTACACGGACAATTTCGCCGAGGCGGTTGAACTCCTGCTGGCGGCCGGGGGCGGTCGCCGGGTGGCCTCGGTGGACGAGCTCGTGGCTTTGGTCGGAGACCTTCTACGCCACCCGGACGTGGCCCGCCAGATGGGGCAGGCTGGCCGGGAGGCGATCCAACGAAGGCGCGGGGCGACAGTTACGACGGTGGAGCGGCTGCTTGAGTTGATGCCCTGAGTTGGAGGCGCAGAGAAGGGGCTGGGCGGCAAGGCCTCCTGCCATACCGCCCAGCCCGCCGCCCCCCGGGCTTCCGCCTCCGGTCCCCCTTCAGTCTCCGCCGTGGAACTTCCAAGCGAAGCCCACGGCCTGGTCACGGTCACTGACAACGCATTCTACAACGGGGTGCCGGCCCACTGCAACCGCTCCCGGAAAATTCCCGCGCGAACCGCCAACCGCGACGCGCGGCATCGGTAATAATGGATGCGATGTCGAACCGCGTTCACAGGACGGGCGGACGTTGGGGCGTGCGTCGGCGGCTCGCGACCGTAGCTCTTGCGGCGATGGCGGGTCTGCTGGCGGGTTGTCAGCACAAGCAGTTTGCCGAACGGCAAGCGGCGATCAGAGTCGAGAAGCTGGGGCGGACGGCCGAAACCTGGGGCGCGGCGGAGCAGTCCCGACCCTCCCGCCTTGATCGCATGGCCCGGCATGCGGCCTGGTACTTCGACAATCAGGCGGTCGAGTTCGACCGCAACCTGCGCGGGGCGGGCTGGTACCTCAAACGGGATGTGGATCGGGCGGGCTATCGGCTGCCTGCGTATGGCGAGGAAGCACTACGCATCCTGTACGGCAAGCCGCAGCAAATCGAGCGTAACGCCATCATTCTCTTCTATTAGGTTCCTCGAAGACCGGTGTCGCTGGCTCGTTGACGCGAACGGGTGGGAGGTGGACAGTTCCAAAGTGTCTGGCCGCTCGAACGACCTCGTTAGCCGATGGAGTGGTTTCACTCATGAATCGTGGGGTGGACAGCTCACGCGCCCCATACTGTCCTGCACGCAACAGGCCGGTGGGATAGAAGGAGAGGATCAGGAGCAGAAAGCCGCACAGCAGCGCCCCGGTGCTTTGGGCTTCTCGGGCTGCCACGCACGCGGGCTCGTCGCGCTCATAAACGAGCACCGCCGCGACCACGCGCAAGTAGTAGGCGGCGGAGAGCGCTGAGTTCAGCAGAGCGACGATTACAAGCACGATGAGCCAGGTGTCGCCCGTGAGCCGCGAGGCCGTCAGAGCGCTGCCGAACAGCGCAAACTTACCCCAGAATCCGGGCGTCGGCGGAAGACCCAAGAGTGACACCATCGCCAAAGCCAGGACCAGTGCCGGGATGGGCGCGCGGCGGACGAGGCCGGCCACGTCCCGCAGCGTTTCGCACGGGCCGGTGGAAGTTTGCAGCAGAGCCAGGACCGCGAAGGCCGCCAGATTGGCCAGGCCGTAGATGACGGTGTAGTACAGCACGCCGGCCGGTCCGTCCCCCAAGACGCTGACACCGTCCGTGCTGATGGCCTTTCCGGCGTAGGGGCCGGTGAGGACACCGACCAGCATGTAACCGGCATGCGCAATACCCGAGTAGGCCAGCAGGCGCTTGATGTTCGTTTGGCGCAAGGCCAGCACATTGCCGACTGTCATGCTGGCCGCCGCCACGAGCCACACCAGCCAGTAGGCCGCCGACTGGCCGCTGGTCCACAGGCCGGTGAGTCCGACGATCTTGAGGATGGCGACGAACCCGGCCAGTTTCGGGACGAAACCCAGGAAGCCGGCGACCGGGCTGGAGGCGCCCTGATACACGTCCGCGATGTAGAAGTGCATCGGGACGGCGGCGATCTTGAACAGCAGGCCGCCCAACGTCAGCACGACGCCCAGCGCCGCCGCGCCGCCGGCCAGCGAAGCCGGTTCGCGCAGCGCGTGTGTTACCGCCTCCGCGGTCGCAGCCAGTGCCGGCGTCCCGGATACGCCGTAGAGAAAGCTCAATCCGTAGCCCGTGACGGCCGTCGAAACGGCACCGAGGTAAAAGTACTTGGTTCCGGCTTCGAGCCCGGGCAGTCCGCACCGGCCGAGGACGATCAGCACGTAGCTTGGGATGCTGACCAGCTCGATCGCCAGGAACAGCAGGAACAGGTTGTCGGCCGGTGCCACGAGGAGCAGGCCCACCAGGGCAAACAGCAGCGTGGCGAGAAACTCGCCGCGCTCGTCCCGGCGGGCTTCGTACCAGTTGACGAGCGTCAGCAGGGCGCCGAGCTCCAGCGCTGCGATCCGTACGAAGACCGTCAGCGGGCCGTAGAACAGGCCGTTACCCGCGGGCGGTGTCGTAGCGTTCGCACGAAGGAGGTTGTCCACCAGGCTGATGCCCAACGCCACGAGCAGGCCGCCGAGTGTGAACCATGGTCCGAGGCGTCGAACTTCATGACGGTCTGCCAGTCCCAGCAGCAGCACAACGCAGCCGGCGACGACCAGGGTCAGCTCGGGCAGCAGGGTCAGCAGTGGGAGCGGCGCGGCCATCGTCAGCGTCCTCCCGCGGCCGAGGCTGTTTCCCACAGCGGACCGGCGGCTTCGTGGAAGCGGGCGAGAATCTGGGTGTGCAGGAGTGGATCGAGCGGGTCCGTAATCAGTCGCGGAGCCACACCCAGCAGGACCACGAGAATCGCCAAGGGCGTCAGAATTGCGATTTCGCGCGGGGTCAAGTCGCGGGCCAGCCCCGAGGACAGGTCCGGCGTGTGGGGTGGCTGGCGGAGCGGGCCGAAGAGGATCTTTCCGGCTGCGTACAGCATATACACGGCGCCGAGCAGAATCCCGGTGGCGCCGAGCGCTCCGTATGCGCGGCCCAGAACGTCGGAATGGAAGGCGGCCAGCAGCACGGTGAACTCGCTGACGAAGCCGTTGAGGCCGGGCAGGCCGATGCTCGACAGGACGAAGAGCATGAAGAAGAAGGCCAGCGTGGGCATCTGGCGGGCCAGGCCGCCGAGCTGGTCGAGGTCGCGGGTGTGGTAGCGTTCATACAGCATGCCCACAACGAGGAACAGTGCCCCGGTGCTCAGGCCGTGATTGACCATGTACAGCACCGAGCCGGACAGGCCGACGGGCAGCAGGCTGAACATGCCGAGCATGCAGAAGCCCAGATGGGAGACGGAGGAATACGCGACCAGCTTTTTGACGTCGCGCTGCACCCAGCAGCACAACGCGCCGTAGATGATGCCCACGATCGCCAAGGCCCCGAGCGCGCCTGCCCAGTACAGGGTGCCCTCCGGGACCATCGGCAGGGCCAGACGGAGGAAGCCGTAGGTGCCCAGCTTGAGCAGTACCCCGGCCAGCAGGACGCTGCCGGCGGTCGGGGCTTCCGTATGCGCCAGCGGCAGCCACGTGTGCAGCGGGAACAGGGGGACTTTGATCGCGAAGCCGCAGAACAAAGCGGCGAACAACCAGATCTGCTCGCGTGGCTCCAGCGCCCCGGGTGACAGGAGCCGCTGGAAATCGAAGGAGACGACCGAGTCGAAGTGCAACGTCGCGGCGCGGATCGCCACGTACAGCAGACCCGCGAACGTGATCACGCTGCCGGCGAAGGTGTACAGGAAGAACTTGCTGGCGGCGTAGCGTCGCTGCGGTCCGCCCCAGATGCCGATCAGGAAGTACAGGGGGATCAGGGTGAACTCGAAGAAGACATAGAACAGCAGCACATCGCGGGCGGCGAAGACGCCGAGCATGCCGGTCGTGAGGGCCAGCAGCCAAGCGTAGTATTCGCGCGTCCGGGTGCGAATGGCCTGGAAACTGCACGCGACCGACAGCGGCACGAGCAGGGCCGTCAGGAGGATGAGCGGCATGCTCAAGGCGTCGACGCCCACGTGGTAACGCAGCTCGAAGCCGTTGAGCAGCGGTGCACCGCCGGGTGAGGCCGTATCCGGCGACCGGTCGCCCAGAGCAATCCAGGCGCAATTGCGTTCGCCGACCAGCGCGCCGGCTCCGTGGCGCTGGATGGCGCGCGGCAGGCGGGCTGCCAGTCCGGCCGCCAGCAGGAGGACGCCGAGGCTCGCGGCCAGCGCGAGCCGGGGCGTTTTGTTCGCGTGGCGGTCAGGCAGCGCGGCGACCAGGATGGCGGCTGCCAGCGGCAAGAAGATCAGCAGGTCGAGCGTCAGAGCTTCCACGGGGGCGTGTCACCTCATGCGACCGTCCAGTTCCACAAGAGCAGCAGAGCGACCAGACCGATCACCATACCCAGTGCGTAGGTCTGGAGCGCGCCGCGCTGCAAGAAATGCAGCCCGAAAGCCAGGCCGCGCGGCACCGCGGCGATCGCCCACAGCAGGCCGTCCAGACCGTAGTTGTCGGTCGCGCAGAAAAGCCGACCCAGCCCGCGCAGCGGCCGGACCAAGGCGTAGTCATAGAGCTCGTCGAAGTAGTAGCGGGCGTGCCACAATCGCCAGAGCGGCCCGAGCGTACGTGCGTCCGGGTCGGTGACTGGAGCCCGGCCGTAACGAGCCCACGCCAGGCCGATCCCCGCCAGCGCGACGAGGGTCGAGGCGTACATGATCCACAATCCGCCGGCCGCGTGCCTGGGCGTGCCGAGCGTGCTTGCGTGCAGATAGTGGTGGACGAAGCCATGCGGGCGGAACAGGCCAAGGAACGCCTCCGCACCCGGTCGGACGCTGACGCCCAGACAGCCGGCGAAGACGGCCCCGAGGGTCAGCAGCCACAGCGGCACCGTCATCACCGGCGGGGACTCGTGAGCGTGCGGGCCAGCCTCGTCCGGCACCCGCAGCGGACCGTGAAAGCACAGGAAAAACATGCGGAACGTGTAGTACGCGGTCAGACCGGCCGTGACCAGCAGCAGCACCCCGACCGCCGGATGGCGGGCGAACGCCGCGTGTACCAGTTCGTCCTTGCTCCAGAATCCGGACAGGAGCGGGAACCCGGCCAGCGCCAGACAGCCGATCAGCATGGTCCGGGCGGTGTGCGGCAGCACATGGCGCAGGCCGCTGAACTGCCGCAGGTCGATCACGCCACCCATGGCGTGCATCACACTCCCGGCACCCAGAAACAGCAGGGCCTTGAACCAGGCGTGCGTGAACACGTGAAAGATAGCGGAGTCGGGCGCACGGCAGCCGAGCCCGACGAACATGAATGCGAGTTGGCTGATCGTGGAGTAGGCCAGGATCCGCTTCATGTCGTACTGCGCCAGCGCCATGGTGGCCGCGAGGACGGCTCCGATCAGGCCGAGGGTCAGCACGACGTCCAGCGCCACCGGCGACAGTGCGAAGAGCGGCGTGCAGCGCGCGATCATGTACACGCCGGCCGTTACCATGGTCGCGGCGTGAATGAGGGCGGAGACCGGCGTCGGACCCTCCATGGCGTCGGGCAGCCACACGTGTAGAGGAAACTGGGCGCTCTTGCCCACGGCTCCGCAAGTCAGCAGCAGCGCGACCACCGTGACCTGCCAGGGTTCCAGGCGGCCGACATACTTGAACACTGTGGCAAAGTCCAGCGGGTTCTCGCCGGGCCCGACGAGCGGGTCGGCCCCGGCTGTGAGAAAGCAGTACAGGCTGAACAGGCCCAGCGCGAAGCCCAGATCGCCGACCCGGTTGACGATGAAAGCCTTCTTGGCGGCGGCGGCCGCGGCGGGGCGCGGGTAGTAGAACCCGATCAGCAGGTAGCTGCACAACCCGACGAGTTCCCAGCCCAGGTACAGCAGCACGAAGTTGCCCGCCAGCACGAGCGTGGCCATGCTGAAGACGAACAGCCCGAGGAACGCGAAGAACCGCTCGTAGCCGCGCTCGGGCTGGCCATGGTGGTCGCGCATATAGCCGATGGAGTAGACGACGATGATGGTCGAGACCACCGTGACGAACAGCAGCATGAGGCCGGTCAGGGCGTCGAAGAAGAAATTGACCGGCAGCCACTGGCCGCGGAGCGTCGCTGCGTGGCCGAGACTGATCCAGTGATAGAGTGTCCAGGTTACCCCGGGGCCGGCGGGGGTCGCACTGTGTGCCGCCGCAGTCGAGATCCCCAGGGAGCGCAGGTCGAAGAACAGAAGGACGGACAGGATCGCCGACAAGGCCACCCCGACCAGCACTGGCCCGTGGGCGTAGCCCGGCCGGCGGCGGGTCAGGATCAGCAGACCCGTCAGCACTGCGCCCACCAGCGGCCACAGCGGTATCGTCGCAAAGACGCTCAGCGGCGCCGTAGTGGTCAGACCGAGCAGCAGCATGCGTCGCGTTGTGCTCCCGTTTCTGCCCGCCGCGCGGACCGCCCGCGCAGCGCATCATTCGTCCTTGAGCAGCCGATACGCCTGCGCGTCCAGCGTGTCGCGGTGCCGATACAGCAGTACGACCAGCGCGAGGGCGACGGCGGCCTCGGCGGCGGCGACCGCGATCAGAAAGAGCGCAAACACCTGCCCGTCCAGCGCCGGCCGCCCGCCCAGCGGCTGACGCCCGAACGCTACCACATTCAGAATGATTCCCTGAAACATCAGTTCCGTGCACAGGAACATGATGATCAGATTGCGGCGTGTGACGAAGCCGATCAGGCCCAGGATGAAGAGCGTGGCTCCGAGCAGGACGCAGGGCAGCAACATCACGCCTCCCCCCTGTTTTCGCCGATGCCGGTCGGCTGTCGGCGGGCGATGGCGATGGCCCCGGCCAGCGCTGCCAGCAGCAACAACCCGATGAGCTGAACCGCCAGCAGGTAGTCTGTAAACAGTGGCACCGCGATCTGTTCCACCGTGCCCGCCGGGGCCGAGTCGGCAACCGCCGGCAGTCGTGGCGGGCCAGCCTGAAAGAGGTTGAGCTGCCCGGACAGTAGCAGCAGCAACAGAAAGCCGGCCAGGCAGCCCCAGAAGGGGTCGCGGGCCCGCGTGTCGTAAGACGTCGGCCGCGCCTGCCGCGCCAGCATGATCACGAACACGTAGGTCACCAGGATGGCCCCCGCGTACACGATGACCAGCGCGACGGACAGGAACGGTGCTTCCATCAGCACCAGCAGCGCCGTCACGGTCAGAATCAGCAGAACGAAGTAGAGTGCGCTGTACACAGGTCGACGATGCGTGATGACGCGGACGGCCGAAAAGACCGCGATCAGCGCCAGGCCGGCGAACCACCCCGGGGCGGGCCCGGGTGTGAGCTGAAGCAGGCTGCCGAGCAGCACCGCGCCGGCCCCCGCCAGCACAAGCCAGCCGACCCGGTCCGTACGGGTCGGTCCGGCCGGCAGCGCCAGAAACAGGCCGACGGCCCCGAGGGTCAGCACCAGAATCAACAGGATGGGCACCACCTCAGACTTCCACTCGCCAGCCTATCTCTAACCGCTTCGACCCACGCCGGCCAGAGGCGCCGGTTACAGCTTCGATTCCACGTTCGGCTGCGCCACGTCGCGGCTTTGCCCGCCGGTCAGGCCGTAATCCGTGATCGGCGGGTTCTTGCGCGGCTTGATATGTTTGGTCTCCTCGTAGATCTGCAACAGCTTTTCCTTGTCGAAGATCATCTCCTCCCGGGAGCACCCGACCAGTTCGTAGTGCGGCGTGAGCTCGATGGCGTCCACCGGGCAGGCCTCTTCGCACATGCCGCAGTAGATGCAGCGCAACTCGTCGATGTCGAAGCGGATCGGGTACTTCTCGCGGTCGGGCCAAGGCGATTCGCCGGCCTCGATGTGGATGCAGTGCGCGGGGCACGCGCTGCTGCACATGAAGCACGCCACGCAAGCGATCCGCCCGTCCGGGTCCTTGTTGAGCCGGTGGACACCGCGGTAGTTCGCAATCCGCATCTGCCCCGTGAGCTCCCGCCGTTGCTCCGGATACTGACATACCGTGGACTGCCGGCGTCGGACGTTGAACATGTGGCGGAGTGTCGTTCGCATTCCATCCAGGATTTGCGGCAGATATAGCCGCTCCGCGGGGGTAAGCTCCGGTTCTTTCAAAATCAGAACGTCTTCGTCACGCATGGCGTCGTCCTTGTTGGTCGGGCCCAATTTGAGGAGTGCGGCCTGGCCCGACAGGCTTCGTTGTGGGGTGGGCTCGGTTCTTGGGCGTCATGGGTGTTGTCCGGTAATAGGCGGCGCGACGTCAATGGGCGGAAGGTCTTCCTGCCGGGCGGTGACCGGGCGTCGAGACCGGGCCGCCGCTCGCAGGCAGACCAGGAGGATCAGCACGTTCGCGACCAGCGTGACCGCCGCATTGCGGTGCCAGCCCGCGTACGCCAGCAAGGCGGTTACGGTCAGCAGGCCGATGCCAGCGGGCACCAGCCCCTGCCAGGCGATGCGCAGGAGCTGGTCAAAGCGGAAGCGCGGAATCGTCCAGCGGATCAGCATGTACAAGCCGATGAAGAGCGCGACCTTGGTCAGGTAGATCGCCAGTTTAAGGAGCATCGCGCCCCAGCTCACGTTCCACCACGTCGGGTCGATCACGCCGCTCGTCTCGGAATACCACGAAACAAAAGGCAGCGGTGCCCAGCCGCCGAAGAACAGCGCCACGATCAAGGCGCTATTTGTAATCATATGCGCGTATTCGGCGAGGAAGAACATGGCGAACTTCATCGCGCTGTATTCGGTGTGATACCCGCCGACCAGCTCCTGTTCCGCCTCGGGCAGGTCGAAGGGGGCGCGGTTGGTTTCCGCAAAGGCCGTCACCAGTACGAGGAAGAAGGCCAGCGGGTGAGCGAAAACGTACCAAGTGCCGGTCGCAGCCTGCTGGCGGACGATTTCGTCCAGACGCAGCGTTCCGGTGGTCAGCAGCAGCACGAGCAGCGCCAGGCCCAGCGGCAGCTCGTAGCTCATCATCTGGGCGGCCGCCCGCATGCCGCCGTAGAACGCATACTTGTTGTTGCTCGCGTAGCCGGCCAGCACGACCCCATACACCCCGACGGCACCCACGGCCACCAGGTACAGGAATCCGACATTCAGGTTGGCGACCTGGGTCGTCAGCGGGGGCGCGTCCGCGGGCAGCCACGGCCATCGGACGTATCCGGCCCACGGAATGATCGCGAAGCCGAGCAGTGACACGACCAAGCTCAGTGTTGGGGCCAGCAGATACAGAGGCCGATCTACCCGCGCGGGGATGATGTCTTCTTTCAGCAGGAACTTGAGGCCGTCGGCGATGGGTTGCAGCAAGCCCCAGAATCCCACCCGGTTGGGCCCGAAGCGGTCCTGCGTGAAGGCCGCCACCTTCCGTTCGGCCAGAATGCATAGCGCCGTGCCGTTCAGGATGACGAACAGCATCACCGCCATGACGAGCAGCGAGAACGAAAACTGCGACTCCAGCACCGGCCGATACAGCGGGAACGTGGCTACCAGGACGGCCAGCAGGATCGCCAGCAGCACGGCGCCGGCAGACAAGAGTACCCACGGGTTTCGCAGCGTGGATTCGATGCGGCGGATCGTCGGGTCGAGCATGCCGCAGTCTCCCCTCAGGCGCCGGCGCCGGACCGGCCATGGCCGTTATGATCGGTAGGCGACGGCACGCTGGCGACCGACGCGACACACCGGCGGTCTGTGAACTGCCGCACGACGCCATGTTCAGTGTGCATGGGGTGGTACCTCCCGCGGCACGAAGACCTCCGCGAACGACGGCATGACGGTTGCCATTTCCTGCCGCACCTGACCGGCGTGGAAGAGACCGCGTCGTCCGGCGAGTTCTGCGAAGAACTGCCCGTCGGGCTTGATGCCCTCCAGCGGCGGAATGGCGCGCTCAAAAGGCTGAATCAGCCCGTCGCAATTCATGAAGGTCCCCTCCCGTTCGGCCCACGTGGCGCCCGGAATCTGCACGCTGACGCTGTTGTCGAGCGCGGACGGAAACAGATCGTGGACGACGAGAAACGGGATTTTCGCCAGCGCTTGCGCGGCCGACGGCGTCACCCACGCCTCGGCGTAGCCCCCCACGACGTAGGCGGCGTCGAACGCGCCTTCCACGGCCTGTCCGAGGAAGACTTGGAACTCCGTCGTCGGCGGGCCGACCGATTGAAGAATCGTTTCGATGCCGCGCCGGTTCGGGCATTTCTCGGCTTTGATGACGAAGCCGCGCGGAAAAACCTGGTCTTCGCCGACAACCGGAACGTGCCCGCATACGAGCAGCGCCCGCGGCGCGACCTGCCGGATGAACGCGGCCAGCAGCCAGGCCTCCTCGCAGCTCATCATCGGGCTGAGCACGGCCGCGACGCGCGTGTCCGGCGCGCCGGCGAACCGGGCGCGCAGCAGGGCGGGCAGCTCTTCCCAGCGTGCGGGTTTCAGCGCCGCGCCATCGCGCACCAGCGGCGTGCGGAGTCGGTCCGGCCGGTATATGTATTTCCATCCGAACCGGGCTTCGTCGCTGATCCACCACTCGTTGACGCGCTCGTTGTAGCGCGGCCGGATCCGCTGGATGCCTTCCTCGTTGTAGTCGATCCAGATCGTCTGCCCGCGGCTGTCGGCCGGGCTGACGGAGCGCGCCGAACGCAGCAGCCAGACGCGCTGTCGAAAGAGGAACCCTTTGTCCAGCAGGGCACCAACCGGACACAGATCGACCACGTTGCCCTGAAGCGGATTCTCCAGCGGCTGACCGGGAAAGACATCGATCTCCGCCTGGCTGCCGCGGTTGACGACCCGCAGCTCCCCGGTGCCCGCGATCTCATCGCAGAATCGCACGCAGCGCGAGCACAAAACGCAACGGTCCTGGTACAGCAACGTGTGCGGGCCGATGTCTTTCTTGGGGTTCTTGGTCTTTTCTTCGACCATCCGCGAGGTCGCCGGCCCGTATGCTTCCACGTAGTCCTGTAAATAGCACTCCCCGGCCTTGTCGCACACCGGGCAGTCGAGCGGGTGGTTCAGCAGGTAGTACTCGAGAACGCGCTGCTGATTGGCTCGCACCGCCTCGGACTGGAAACGGACTTCCATGCCGTCCCGGACCTGGGTCTGGCAGCTCGGAAACAGCTTCGGGGCCCAGACCAGTTGACCTGTCCTGGGATCCGGAACCTTCAGCTCCATCAGGCAGAGCCGGCAGCTCGCCACCACGCTCAACCCGGGATGATAGCAGTAGTGCGGCACGTCCAAGCCGGCTTCCAGGGCCGCCTGAAGAACCGGGATCCCCTCGCGGCAATCGATTGTCCGTCCGTCGATGACGATCCGCGGCATACCTTCACTTGCTCCTTGCGCCGGACCGCGCCCCGGGCACCGGCACGCCGCCCGACGTTGGCCCGTGCTCAACCGCCAGGTCGATCGGCGTCGCAAAAGTTCCCCCGGGCGGATGAACGGCACGTCCTTCGAAGATCGGCAACGGGTACGCGGCCGGATTGGTGCGCCGGATGTGTCTTACCGGCGCGTCCGGCGTCTGCGCTGCGATGCGTTCTTCGAATTCACGACGGAACTTCTGGACCAGCGTGCGGATAGGCCAGGCCGCGCCGTCCGGCAGACCGCAGATGCTCAGCCCCGGGATCATGCCCATGCTGCGGGTGGTTTCGACGAGGATATCGAGGTCGACCAGCCGGCCGGCACCTTGTCGGATCCGGCGGGCGATTTTGTACATCCATGCGGTCCCTTCGCGGCACTGCGTGCACTGCCCACAGGATTCATGCGCGTAAAACCGCGCGACGTTGAGGAGGACATCGCGGATATCGGCGTCGTCCGGGATGACGACGGCTGCGGCCGTTCCCAGCCCAAGCAGGTCGTATCGCCGCACGTCGTCGAAGTCCAGGACGCAGTCCAGTTCGTCGAAGTCCTGCTGGGGATCGACGACCCCGGGAGGCGGTTTGGGGAAGACGTCACCCCGCAGTACACCCATCGACAACCCGCCCGGGAAGACCGCTTTGACCTTGCGGCCGCCACGCATGCCGCCGCCGAAGTCCGGGCTGTAGATCAGTTCGCGGCAGGTGATTCCGAGGGGGGCTTCGTAACAGCCGGGGCGGTTCACGGGGCCGCTGATGCAGTAGAGCTTGGTTCCTTTCGAGTTGGCAGTCCCCAATGACAGCCACCAGTCCAGGCCGCGCGTCAGGATGTGCGGCAGGCAGGCCAGCGTTTCGACATTGTTCACCACCGTCGGCTGGCGGAAGAGGCCTTCGACGGCGGGGAAGGGGGGCTTGATACGCGGCCAGCCGCGCTTGCCTTCCAGACTCTCGATCAGCCCAGTCTCCTCCCCGCAGATATACGCTCCGGCCCCCCGGTGGATGTAACACTCCAGGTCGTAGCCGCTGCCGAGGATGTTGCGCCCGAAGTAGCCGGCGGCGTAGGCTTCATCCACGGCGCGCTGGAGGATGTGAAACTGCTCCATGAACTCGCCGCGGATGTAGATGTAGGCGACGGTGGCCCGGGTGGCGTAACCAGCGATGAGGATGCCTTCCAGCAGCATGTGCGGGTCATTCTCGATCAGGACCCGGTTGCAGAAGGTGGGCGGCTCCGACTCATCTGCGTTGACGCACAGATACGTAACCTTGCGGTCCTTCGGAAGAAAGCTCCACTTGAGGCCCGCCGGAAAGCCGGCCCCGCCGCGGCCCCGGAGGTTGGCCCGCTTGACCAGCTCGACGACCTCTTCTGGAGACATTTTCAGGGCGCGCTGGGCTCCCTCGTAGCCGCCCGAGCGGCGATACGTCTCCAGCGCGGTACTGCCAGGTACGCCCAGGTTTTTGAGCAGTACGGGTTCGAACCGCATATTTGCTGCTCGTTGCGCCGTGTCGCGAAATCCCGCACGCGGCGGACGACCGGGTCTTTCCCGCTCAGCGCGCACCAAGGTGAAGTGCGGCGATGCGGGCACGCATTGTAATGACATTTTAGCGCCAAGGAATGGGCGGCAAATGGGCAAGACGCCCACAGTATACGGCACGGCGGGCGGCATAGACTGTGGGCATTCTTGGAACCTTATCATTGACCCGCGGACGCGCTGGTCCATAATGCACGCCGGTAGCGAATCCCGTTCAGGATCTGTTGGTGCGGTCTATGCAGTCCCTGCCGGTGTGCCCGCCTATGCGAGATTGTGTGCGCGCTGCTGGCCGATGGCCGGCGGTGTGGCTGGCCCTGGCGGCGGTCGTGGCCGTCGGACTCCCCGCCCGCGGTCAATACGACCTCAGCGACGAGCCGCTGCTGGCTTCCACGATCAGCGAGACGAACGTGGAGCTGCGTGGGCGGTACGTCCGGCAATGGACCCAGGCGGACGGCACGCTCGTGCTGATGTTCAACGGGGGTTTTCGCCTGGACATGGGCCAGCGGCGCATGGCGGCCACAAATGCGGTGGTGTGGATTGCCCCGCAGCGCGCCGATCCGGAGGGACGCAAGTACTACGAGCTGACCGTCTATCTGTCGGAGAACGCGGAGGTCGCAGAGCCCGGCGGCACCGTTACCCTGGACACCGTGTTGCTGGTGCGGGGCATTCGCACGGCTGGGCAGATCATCAAGTACGATGATGCGCATCTGACGGAGGACTTCTCGGCCTCGCCGCTGTATCAGCAGGCGCTCAACGATCGTCTGCTCATCGAGGCTGCCGAGGCACAGGCCCCGGGCGTGGCGCGGCCGCAGGGGATTCGGCGGCCGCAGGCCGAGCGTCCGCCGCGACTGATCCGCTATCGCCTGCCGAAGATCGAGCCGGCGCGGACGGCGGGCGGGGAAGCGGTATTCGTTTCGACCGGGGGGGTTTACTTCTCGCAGGACGGTGGGCCCGACGCGCCCATGCTGGAGATCCGCGCGGACAACGCGGTGGTGTTTCCTGGCGAGGGGGCCGCCGGGGCGTTCGTCGGGGAGGAACTGGAGGGGCGGGCGGTTTCGCCGGCCGAGCCGGCGCGTCGGGAAGAACCGGAGCCCCCACCCGCGCCGCTGAAGCCGGCTCCTGAGCCGGCCGCCGAGACGCAGCCGACCACGCGTCCGACACCCGGGCCGCTGGGAATGGAGGCGACGCTGGCCGGTGGTCAGGTGCGCGGCGTATATCTGGAAGGAGACGTGGTGCTGTCGGCGGGGACTCGCTTCGTGCGGGCGAACCGGCTCTACTACGATTTCGAGCACGACCGCGCGGTGATCCTGGACGCCGTGTTCCGGGCAGATATTCCCTCGCGCGGCATTCCTCTGTATGTGCGGGCTGAGGAGATCCGGCAGCTTTCCGCGCGCGAGTTCGCGGCCCAGCACGCGGTCGTCACGACCAGCGAGTTTTATACGCCGAGTTATCACGTGGGGGCCGACCGCGTGGTTCTCCGCGACGTGACGGTTCGTGACGCCGAGGGGCGAGCGGCGGGTCCGGTCCGCGGAAACTACGAGTTGCGGAACGCCACGCTGAACGTAGAGGGCTGGCCGGTCGCCTGGTGGCCGTACAGCCGCGGGACCTTCGAGCAGAGCGAAACGCTGCTGCGGAGCTTCGCTGCCGGATACCGCAAGAACTTCGGGGCCGAGGTGCGCACGAAGTGGTATCTGTTCAATCTGCTCGGCGTGCCGGCCCCGGAGGGCTATGATGCAACGCTGCGGCTGGATTACTTCTCCGCGCGCGGACCGGGCGTCGGCATCAATGCGGACTACGAGCGCGAAAGCCACTACGGGCTGTTCCGCGGCTACTACCTCCACGACGAGGGCGAGGACAACCTGGGGCCGCTGCGCAAGATGGACGAGCAGCCGAGCACGAAGGAACGCGGGCGGATTCTCTGGCGGCACCGGCACTACCTGCCGGACAACTGGGAAATCACGCTCGAATTCGCCTATCACAGCGACCCGTATTTCCTCGAAACCTTCGAGAAATCTGAGTACAACGAAGGCAAGGAGCAGGAGACCGCCGTCTATCTCAAACGCGCCCGCGGCAACGAGGCCGTCACCCTGCTGGCCAACTGGCGCATCCTGGATTTCCTCACCCAGACCGAGCACCTGCCCGACTTCGCCTACCGCCGGATCGGCGACACGTTCCTCGACCCGCTGGTCAGCTACAGCGAAGCCCGGTTCGGCACGGTGCGCTACCTGCCGGACGACCGCCGCTATTACGACACGCGCCGCTTCAACAACGACGGGCGCTCGGACCTGACCGTCCGCGGCGATGCGCGGCAGGAATTCGAGCTGCCTTTGAAACTCGGGCCGGTCAACGTGGTGCCCTTTGCGTCCCTCCGCGGCAGCTACTGGGACGGCCAGCCGCTGGACGACGGGGCCCTGTGGCGCGGCCTGGGCATGTACGGCGTGCGGGGCGGAACGAGTTTCAGCCGCGTGTTCCCCGAACTGCGCTCACAGCTTCTGGACGTTGACGGCATCCGTCATATTGTCCGGCCCGACTTCGCGTTCTGGTGGGGGCACAGCAACACGCGCAGTGAGCTCATCACGCCCTTCGATTACGGAATCGAGACGATCGACGCGTTCCACGGGGGGACCCTCGGGCTGCGCCAGACGTGGCAGACCAAACGCGGCCCGGAGGGCCAGCGCCGCACCGTGGACCTCCTCACCTTCAACCTCGAAGCCGGCGTGTTCGGCGATACCGAGGGCCGGCGCGAGAAGTCCAACGGCTACGCCAACCCGCTGCGGCCCGAAAACAGCCGGACGCGGAATTACTTGGCCGGCGATCTGGTGTACCGGCTCAGCGACAGCACGAGTCTGCTGTATGACTTCAACTTCGATCTGAACGACCAGGCGTTCGACCGGCACAACGTGTCGATCGCGGTCGAACGTTCGCCGCGGCTGGCGTACGTGTTCGGTCTGCGGTATGCGGGGGACATCGACCTGTGCATGGTGGGCGGCGGCTGGAACTACAAGCTGAGCGAGAAGCACATCACGGCGTTGCGGGCCTGGTGGGATGCGGACACCGGCCGGGTGGGCGAGGTGGCGTTTGCCTACATTCGCAAGCTGCCACGCTGGTACGCCGGGTTCACGTTCGAGTACGACAACGTGGACGACGATTTCACCATCACGATGTCGGTCTGGCCGGAGGGCATCCCGGAGTGGACGCTCGGGTCGCGCCGCTTCACCGGCCTGGGGACGACCACGGGGATCCGCCCGTAAGTTGCACGTCGCTCGCGGCGGTGTACGGCTGCGCGTGCCCGCAGTGCCCGTCGACCCGCCCGACGATGCTACGGACAGTCTGTGCCGATCAGGCTGACGAAGGCGTCGATGTCCGCGTAGGTCACGTTCCCGTCGCCGTTGCAGTCGGCGTTCAGCCACGGGCACGGCCAGTGCGGCCAGGCGGCGGAACCGGCCAAAGCCTCCACAAACCCGTCGATATCAGCGTAGGTGACCTGGCCGTCGCAGTTCGTGTCTCCGGGGCAGAGCTGCGGGCCCTGGCATTCGTCTGGGATGCCGTCGCCGTTCGCGTCCGTGCTGTGCGGCAGCGTCGGGTACCGCAGCGCGACACGGATGTATGTGGTCTGCCCGCTGCATTGACCGGGATCGACGTCGGCGGATGGCGTCATGGTTACCGTGACGTTGCCGCCCCCCGCGGCCTTCAGCGCGTTGTACGTCGTGGACGCGACGGTCAGCGTTGCTCGCTGGTCCGGCAGGCACTGATAGTAACCGTCCGTGTCGTAGATCGTGCCGAGGACCTGCCCGTTGAGGCGAACCGTGACGTATTCGCTGGCCGAGTTCAGGTCGCCATAGGCGTCAAACGAAAGCTGCACGTCGCCCAGCGCATCCGGAACCGTTGCGAAGGTATAGCTGCGGGCGGTGCCGCCCAGAGGCGAAAGCGGCGGCGAGCTGGCTTCGTAGCGGCCGAACAGGTCGCACGCGTCGATGATCCCGTTGCCATTGCAGTCGGCGCACCACGGGCTGCCGTTGCACGCCGCTCGATCGCACTCATCCAGGATGCCATTCTCGTTGCAGTCCTCGCTCAGGCCGCTGCTCAGATCGCATTCGTCCAGCACGCCATTGGCGTTGCAGTCCGTGCTCGTGCCCGCGGCCAGATCGCAACTGTCGGGATAACCGTTGCCATTGCAGTCGGGTACCCCGGCCGCGATATCGCACGCGTCAATCACGCCATTGCCGTCGCAATCGTGCAGCTCCCCGTCCCGCGCGGGCAGGGGGAGTGCCATCACGCTGTAAAGTTCCGCGGGGGCACCGGCCGGCGAGTACCCGCTGACGCCAGTGGTGGTCTGCGCCGCGAAGTAGTAATAGATGGTTTCGCCGCACGCGGCGGCCGGGAGCGTGGCGCGGTAGACGCGGGTCTCCAGCGGCGTGAGCGGGTAGGCCGTGAAGGGACCTTCCGAACCGATCCGCGCGTAGAGCCGCAGGCTGGACGTATTGAGGGTCATGCCGAGGGCGAAGACCTTGACGCGCACGTCGGTCGTCGTATCGGGCTCGACGCGTTCGGGCAGACCGTCTGGGAAGCGGAATTTCACGGGTGTCAGACACCACTCCGCCACGTACAGGGCGGCCGCGAAGTTCTCCTCGCACGTGGGGATAATCTGGTCCGCGGGCAGCTCGAAGCCGTACTCGCCCGTGTCGCGCAGCTCCGTCGTAAAGGGGAAGATGAGGCGACTGGGGTCATAGCCGTAGTACCAGTCCCCATCCACACCGCTGGCCGGATAGATGGTGCTGTAACTTGGACCGTAGCCGTAATCCACGCCGTGCACCGCCAGAATCGCGTAACGCATCTGGCGCATCAGTTCGAGCAAAACGTCGTAGTCCGTGGGCAGGGCGTTCGTATATCCCCACGGCGACAAGATCAGTTGCGAGTAGCTGTGATAGCTCTGCACAACCGCGATGTTCGGACGCGCCAGCGTAAAGTCGCGCATGGCGGCCGTTTCGGGCTCAGAAAACGCGGCCGTCCCGCGATACGTCTCGTCGCAGGGGTTGCTGCTCGAGCCGACCCCACCCCAGCCTACGGCGTAATTGCGATTGTCATCCACGCCGCGGCAAGTGGAGCCGGCCGGCGGCGGACGACGGTTTTTTCGCCACAGCCGGTTGTTCGTCCAACTGTAGACATACCCGTCCACGTTGACGACGGGAATGACGTACACTTCGACCCCGTTGACCACGTTCTGAATCCGCGGGTCGGTGTCGTAGCTGTAAACCAGCCGGTCGGCGATCCACATCGGCACCATCACCGAGATCCACTCGCGCGCATGGTGACACCCGTTGAACTGCACCGCCGGCTTGCCTGTCCCGGGTCCGGTGATCCGTACGCCGTAAATGTGGCGACCCTGGAGAGACGTTCCCAAGTCGAGAAGCGTGACGAGGTCGGGCCGGTCGGCGACCAGCGCGTTCAGCTTCGCGTTGACCTGCGTCAGGTCCTTGTAGCTGACGAACCAGTTCGGATCGCGAGCGTCGACCGTGCCGGCGAACTCCCACTGGAGGCGTTCCGCGTCGATCGACTTCTGCACGTCGTCGTTCAGCACCTTGTACACCATCCCGAGTGACGCCAGTCCCGGGACGCCTTCGGGGGGGACCACGTAATCGACCACGCCCGGTCCCTCGCGCTCGCTGAGCAGCGTGGCGCCGAGCGCGTGCAGAGCCTCGATCTGGTCCCAACTATCAACGTGCACGCGGACGACGTGGTAGCCGTCGTACCGGACGACGGCCTCGCTCTCGTCGGCCCACGCCGACGCGCACGCCAGGCTCACGACGCACCCCAGCCACACCGCGCACACCAGCCGTGTCATTCAGCGCTCCTTCAACAGGCCCCATTCCAGCACACCGGTACGCTCTCCGGCAGATGCCTTTGATTTTACACAGCCAAACGCCCCGGCCGACTTCCGATTTCGATCGACAGAGACTTCCGTGCGAGTGGTCGATGCCCGGCCGATGCGGGTGCACCCATGGCTGGCCCCCCTGTCGGACCGCCCGCGCAG
>Ga0209227_1000114_pt1 | contig 66569 bp, 55 predicted proteins | sample YNPBryantNP2012_FD_185815 | JGI IMG/M metagenome (GOLD analysis project Ga0209227, IMG submission 185815) | Anoxygenic and chlorotrophic microbial mat microbial communities from Yellowstone National Park, USA - YNP Bryant NP 2012 (SPAdes)... ...
TGGGCACCTTCGCCGCGGGCGACCCGGACGAGTTCTTCGCGATGGCCAGACTCACATTCGTGCGGGGCGAGCAGAACGAAGCCCTGGCCAAGCTCCGCCGGGGCGGATACATCCTGGTTACTCCGCAGTTCCTCGAGGTCGCAAAAACGGATGTCGGCAGGCGCATCCTCGTGCAGGCCGGACGCGGAGCACACATGTTCGAGATCGCGGCGGCGGTCGAATCACCCGCCCTGGACATCGCCGCCGCGTACTTCAATGCCGAAAGCCATCTGATGGCGGCCCGGGTGAGCGGCGTCATGGGCACGCTGGCCGACGCAAAGCGATACTTCGGCATCGACAACGAGATGACCCTGTTCCTGATCAACTTTGACCTGCCCCCCACGGCGCCGCCCCCCCTCTTCTTCCGCGACGCGCTGCCGCCGCTGCCGAGGCCGGGAAACCTCGTGGAGCTGATGGACGGCTGGGAAACGTACCTGCCCGAACGCACCGCGGAACTGGCCGCCATCCGCCGGGCCTGGGCCGAACTCGGAACCGGCGCCGGCCGCGTGCGATGGAATGATCTCCCGGAGGCAGCCCGGCCCCTGCACGCCTTCCGCTCGGCCCTGTACTCCGTCCGCGAGACCTGGTCCAAGCGCAGCCCCTCCGAGCGGTGGCGGGTCTTCCGCGAAGAACTCGTACTCGGGCTCATCGCCGACCGCACCGGCGTACCCGAAACGAAGATCATCCACAAGTCCGTCGTCGAGCTGAAGGCCGAAATCGACCGCACGCTCCGGACGGCCACGAACCTGATGACGGCGATCCCGATGGTCGCGCTGGTGGTGGCCGCCCTGGGTGTGGGCAACCTGATGATGGCCAACGTCACGAGCCGCGCACGCCAGCTTGCGGTGCTGCGGGCCGTGGGAGCCACCAAGTCGCAGGTCACCCGGCTCGTGATCGGCGAGGCCATCGTACTGGGCGTGATCGGAAGCGTCCTCGGCCTGGCGCTCGGGACGCATGCGGCCCGCGACGTCAACGCGCTGACTCATCGCATCTGGGGCTTTCCCATCGAATTCGCCGTACCCTATGCATTCGTCACAGGGGCGATCGCGCTGACGATCGGCGTGTGCCTGATCGCCGGCATCCTGCCGGCGCGGCAGGCGGCGCGAAGCAACATCGTCGCGGCAATGCAGACACCGTGAGGCACGCCGACCTTGAGGGGAACGTCGCCGGCCCCGGTCCGGCCGGGGTCGGTGCACACCGGACCGAAAGGGTCACATGACCGGTCGGGTGTCCGTCGAGTCCCGGCCCTCGGGCCCCGGCGCAGAATCGAGCGGGAAGACTTCGTTGACCGCCGCGACGAAAGGCGCGTACCGATCCTGCTCCGCCGGCCGGAAGCCCCGCACGCCCATCCAGCTCAGCACTCCGATCGACTTGCGATTCAGCTCGACCGTGAAGTAGCGCCTCAACGTCTCGATCATCTTCGGGTCGGCCTGCCGGGAGGCCACGACGGTCATTTCCGGCACGGCCATCGTCCGGCCCAGGATCCGGACGCGGTCTCGCGAGAGGGTGCCGAGCCACGCCGTCCCCCCCTTCTCCGGCCAGCGTTCGTAGTCCGCCTCATCGATGATCCCGGCGGCCACCGGCCGCTCGTACGCGACCGCCTTGGCCACCTCGCCGGAGCTGATGTGCCGATACCGACCCCCGAACAGAGGCGACTTCTCCAGGTCATCCAGCCCGACCCCCGCGCGATGCAGCGCAATCACGCCGGCCGCGTCCAGCAATGGGTCGCCCTTCGGACCGAAATCGAATCGGCGGCCCTTGAGCTGGTCGATCGCGGTCACGTCCGACTCGCTCTTCGTAATGATCAGACCGACCCGCTCCGTTCGCCCGGCGGAGTTCACAGCCGTGGCGAGGAGCACGCCGTGGCCCGACGGAGCCACCTGTGCGTACTCCACGGCATCCAGCAGCGCCAGGGTCAGCCGCCCGTCGGCCAGGTGGGCACGGATCTGTCGCGGGGACAGGACCTCGAACTGAACCGGCCGGTTCAGTTTCATCGCCAGGTCCACCTGAAGCGCATGCCATCGCGGCAGCAGTTGCGGGCCGATCAGGTCGATCTTCGTGACTCCCACGCGCACGGGTCGCAGATCGCCCCCACAGCCGGCCAGCAGCGCGGTCAGCAGGCCCGCCGTCACGGGCCGCAACAAGCATGCGCGGCGAGTGCTAGGAGTTGGCATGAGCGGCGATCCAAAGAGCGATGCTGGCCGCAGGCGTTCACAGAGAAGACTTTTGCGCAGGCCGCGGCCGGGAGCGGGCACGCGCCCCGGATCAGGTCGTCAGCCCGCTCAGATCGATACCCGCAAACAGATCCAGGAATCCATCCGGAATCACGAGTTCGCCGGGATTGGCGATCAGCTCATTGACCCGCGCCATGGAGTTGATGTCGTTCTCCACCAGGAAGTCCACGATGGCCTGCGCCTGCTCGTCGCTCAGGGCCGGTACCGAATAGCCCAGCGTCGGGGCAAGGTCGCTGAGGATCTGCACCTCGTCCGGCGTGAACGTCGTCCACGCGTTGCCGTTGTACTTGGCCAGCGCGGTGAAGATGGAGCCGCCGCCCTGATTGCTCGTCCGAGGATCCCCCCATCCGAAACACCCGCCGAGCGCTGCCAGCCCTGCGGCCACGAGAACCGCCTTCATCGGAAATCGGGAACGATGTGCCGCCATTGGAAACCTCCTTCGTCCGGTCGGCAGCGCCGGCCGGCACTCAAGCCCGGATCGCTACTCCACGAACAGGTTGAGGAGATCCTCGTCGGTGATACCCAGCGCCTGGAGTTGCTCACGCCGCTGGGCATCCGTGAGATCCGGATCATCCAGAATCGCCCGTATGTCGGCCGCCCGAATGGGCTGCCCGTCCCCGCCGAGTATCGCATGGGGGTACGGCCCGCCGCATCCGCCCGCCAGACCCGCCCATATCGCCCCCGCAACCAGCCTCCGACGCCACCAGCACCGTGATCGCATCGCAGATCGTCCGTACCGCAACTGCCCTGGATCAGTCCGGCTTCGTAAGAATACTGTCGGCCAGGCCCGCCGACAAGCTTGACCGCCATTCCCACCCAGTTGCCCCCGGGAAGAGCTTGGCCTATAGTCAGCCGGCCGCCGGGGGACGGGCGGGATTGGCAGACACCCCACGGTTTACCGAGGTTCCCACACATGGCGGATCAACTGGATATCCTGTTCACGGCGCCGCATCCGGACGACGTCGAGATCGGCAGCGGCGGGACGGTTGCCCGCCTTGTGAAGCTGGGTTACCGCGTGGGAATCGTCCACATGACCGACGGCGAGCCTACCCCGCGGGGCACCCCGGAACTGCGTCGCCAAGAGGCTCAGTGCGCCGCCCGCGTGCTCGGCGTGGCGGTCTGCGAGATCCTTCCGCTGACCAACCGGGAACTCATGGACGGTCCTGCCGCGCGGTACGCCCTGGCCACCGTGATCCGCCGGTATCGGCCGCGCGTGCTCGTCGGAATGGCCGGTCGCACCCCGGCGGCCTCGCCGGACCATTACCAGGCGCAGCTCATCACCGAGGCGGCGAGGTTCTACTCGCAACTGACGCGGTGGGACGACCGCTTCGGCGGCACAGCACCCCACCGCGTGGAGCACCTCGTGTACCGGCCCGTCCCGGCCGCCGCCGACATTCCTCACTGGCCCTCGCGGATCGTGATGGACATCGAGGACACGATCGAGCAGAAGCTCGAGGCCATTGCGTGCTACAGGTCCCAGTTCGACGAGACCCGGCTCGACCGGCTGCTCCACTACGTGCGATCGACCGCTGGGTTTGAGGGAGCGCTGGCCGGCTACCGATACGGCGAACTCTTCGCCCTGCCACGGCCAGTAGGCACGAACGACCTGATGGCCTGCCTGGGCCGATGGGAAATCCCGGCGCCGTTCGAGGGATTGCAGCGGTAGCGCCGGGGGCGACCGGGCCTACGCCGATTCCTTCCGACGCCGGGCCTTGGCCGCCGCCGAGAAGAGCGTTTCCTGGCCGCGTGCGACGGCCTCCGTGACGACCCACCGCCCCGTGTCCTTCATCTCCGGGAGGTTGAACATCACGTCGATCATGAGTTCCTCGATGACGGCACGGAGCGCCCGGGCGCCGGTGTCGCGTTCCAGGGCCTTCTCCGCGATCACCCGCAGAGCTTCCGGCGTGAACTCGAGTTCGCAGCCCTCCATCTCGAAGAACCGCTGATACTGCCGCACGAGTGCGTTCTTGGGCTCCGTGAGGATCCGCACCAGCGCGTCGACGTCCAGCGGCCCCAGCGAGGCGATGACCGGCAGCCGCCCGACCAGCTCAGGAATCATCCCGAACTCGATCAGGTCCTCCGGCGTGACCTCGTGCAGCACGCGGCCAAGCCGGGCCGTACGATCCTCGGGCTCCGCCTCGCTCGCAAAGCCGATCGCCGACTTGCCCAGCCTCCGCTGGATGATCTCGTCGAGGCCGACGAACGTCCCGCCGCAGATGAACAGGATGTGCGTCGTGTCCATCTGGATGTACTGCTGCTCGGGGTGCTTGCGGCCGCCCTGCGGAGGAATGTTCGAGATCGTGCCCTCGAGCATCTTCAGCAGGGCCTGCTGCACGCCCTCGCCGGACACGTCGCGGGTGATGCTGACGTTCTGGCTGGTCTTGCCGATCTTGTCGATCTCGTCAATATAGACGATGCCCCGCTGGGCGGCCTCCAAGTCGTAGTCGGCATTCTGAAGCAGGCGCAGCAGGATGTTCTCCACGTCCTCGCCGACGTAGCCCGCCTCCGTGAGCGTGGTCGCATCTCCGATGGCGAACGGCACGTTCAGGATGCGTGCGAGCGTGCGCGCCAGCAGCGTCTTGCCGGATCCGGTCGGCCCGATCAGCAGGACGTTGGACTTGTCGATCTCGACGTCTTCCTCGTCGGCCGCGTCCGTGTGGCTGAGGCGCTTGTAATGGTTGTGAACGGCCACGGCAAGAGCCTTCTTGGCCTGGTCCTGACCGATCACGTACTGATCGAGAAAGTCCTTGATCTGGCGAGGGGTCGGGATCGTACCCACGAGGGTACGAGCCGTCGTGACCTTCCGCTTCTCCTGTTTGATGATATTATGGCACAGTTCCACGCACGAGGCGCAGATGTAGACGTCGTTCGGGCCTTCGACCATCGGGCCCACGTCGCGCTGCATCTTGCCGCAGAAGCTGCACGCCGTCGGCCGACGCCCTCGGGTCCCTCCCGAACCCGGGCCGCTACCCGTTGTGCCACGTGAGTTTGCCATTGATTCCCTCGGAAGCCGGACGGACCCGCCGGCGGCCCGGTCGCTGTGCCCTCAGCGGGTACTATCGTCAGCCGCGCCGATCCATCTTCACCTCAAAATCCAGCCTCGGATGAATCGGACCGTCCGACGGAATTGCCCTTCGAAGGGTCCTCGCCGGCCCCGACGCCGTACCGCCCGAGGACCGCCGATCGCAGCTTGTGGTACTCCTCCTCCGTGATATCGCCCCGGGACCGCAGCGCCCGCAGGTCCGCCAGCGTCCACGGCTGCGACGACGCGTCGGCAGCGTCCCGCAGCCATCGCCGGCGATAGTACCAGAATGCCGCCCCCAGAACAACGATCAACAGCCACAGGACCGCCAACCACACCAAGAGGCGGCCGACTCTGTCCGCCACCGCCAGCATGTCGCTCATGGCCCGCCGTCCGCCCGTGGCCTCCCAGTTCCGGTCCTGCTGTCGTCATGATACCCCCCTGGAAAGACCCGTTCAATCGCGGCGCCGCCTCTGTCCGCATCAGCGCCACCCGCCCCGCGGAAGCCAGGACCGATCGTACGCCGCACCCGATAGGGCCGAGCCGGCCTCGCCTCGATCCACCCGCGAACCACCAGCTCGGCCACCAGACCCAGTCCCGCCAAGACCGCGCCGCCCACGAAGAGAACAATCCCGCCGAGCACCAGCGACGCGCCGGCAAATCGCCAACCGGGGTCTGCGAGGCCCGCGATCCCCGCCAGCATCAGCACCCCGCCGCCCACGCTCATCAGCGCGGCCGGCTTCACGAACAGGTGCGAGGGCCGGCCGGGATACTGCTGGAGGATCCGAACGAGCAGCAGATCGAGGCACACGCGAAACGTCCGCCCCAGGCCGTATTTGCTGCGACCTGCGCTGCGGGGGTGATGACGGACGACCATCTCGGTGATCCGACCGCCCTTCATCGCCACGAAGACGGGAAGAAACCGGTGCATCTCGCCGATGAGTTCGCCCGGCTCGACGAACCCGCGACGATAGGCCTTCAGCGTGCAGCCGTAATCATGCAGGCGAACGCCCGTGACCCACCCGATGAGACGGTTGGCCACCCGGGAGGGAAATCGCCGCAGCACGGAATCCTGCCGATCGCGCCGCCAGCCGCTCACAAGATCGAAGCCTTCTTCCAGACGGGCCACCAGCGCCGGGATGTCCGCCGGCTCGTTCTGTCGATCTCCGTCCGCCGTGACGATCACCGCCCCCCGGGCCGCCTCGAAGCCCGCGGCCATCGCGGCCGCCTGGCCGTAGTTCCGGACGAAGTGAATGACCCGAACGTGCGGATCGGCGGCGGCCACGGCATCCAGTTCTTCCGCGGAACCGTCAGTGCTGCCGTCATCGACGAGCACGAGTTCGTAAGGCGTCCGCATCGGCTCGATGCACTCGATGAGGCGGGCAACGAGCGGTCGGATATTGTCCCGCTCATTGTAGATCGGCACGACGACGCTCAGCGCGGGCACGTCAGAGACCGGGCGGACCGTAGCCGGCTCGCTCATGCACTCCATCTCCTGCGGACGGGCGACCCTGCATCCCTCCCGGATCGCACAGAGACGCCCCGGCGGCATCGCCCCGCCGCTACGACCACGGGCATCTCCGCCCCGGCGGTCGCTCCCGCCTGAGGGGCGACCGATTCTCGCGGCGCCCGCGTCCCGATGACCCGCCTGCTCCTTTCGCCTCGCGCGGCTACGTCCGCGGCGGCTCGGCCAGTACGGGATCCTGGATGGTCCCGTTGTCGACGGGGGCGCGGCCGCCGAAGGCCCGGGAGGCGATCTCGCGCCGCCGTCGATAGATCAGCATAAGGTTCCGGAAGTAGATCAGACAGGCCAGTACCTGTCCGCCGAGGAACACCACGTCGCGACGATGGGCGGCGTAGATGAGAATGGTCAGGCTCCCCGCGATCGAAATGTACCAGAACGCCACAGGCACCGTCACGCGCCGGTTCCGCTCGCTGGCGAGCCACTGCACGACGAACCGCATGAAGAACAGAAACTGGCCGCCGAAGCCGAACAGGATCCACCCGTTGGGCCTCCACCGGCGCCATCCGCTCTGCGTATGCAGGTGCGGAAACACGTCGTCCCGAATCGAGCGGATCGTCGGACGAATGCTCTCATAGTAAGGCTTGGGCGGCGCCTCCGACGATCGATCGGCCGTCGGACCGGCCGTGCCGCGTTCGGAGGACGGCAGCGTATCGCCCCACTCCGTCGGAAGCAGACATTGAAACCTCCCGTCCGACATCGTGACGAACAACTCGCGGTCCGAGAGGGGAAGCAGCGCCAGTCCGTTCATCCCCACGCGGTTCTGAAGGCGGCGGCTCCGCAGGAGCGTTCCGTCCAGCGCTACCCAGAACAGCTCCTGGCTCGTGGAGCTCAGCACGAGCAGCGTCCGCGTGGCCGCGTCGTAGGCCACGTCGCTCAGGTCGTCGACGCCAAAGTCGTACCAGTTGACGAACACGGCCGGGATCCGCTCCCGCGCCGACTGCGTGGCCGGCCGCAAGAGCGGCAGCTCCACCTCGACGAGCCCGGGCGGATTCGTGGGGTGGCTCAGGATGAATCGCCCGCCGCGCTCCGCACCCTGCGGCGGCAGAAAGCAGATGCCCGAGAACCCCGGGCGGCGGCCGGGACGGTTGCGGAACACCGGCACGTCTGCGGCGGCCAGCTCGAACGTGCGACGGATCTCGACAGGCTGCCGGTCCATGTCGATCTCATAAATGAGATCCTCCGCGCCATCCACCGCGTAGACCCAGCCGGTTCGCGAATCGACCGTCACGCCCTCCAGGTGCCGCCCACCGCCGACCACGGCCGCATGGCCCCGTCGGCCTTCCTTGTCGAACTCGGCGATCTCGCCGTGCTGGCTTACGACGAGGACCTTCTCTCGCCCGGGGTGGTAGGCCGCTGCCGCCGGACGCGTCGTCGCCAGGAACCTGGGTCCGGCCGATGGCGGGGGACCTTCCGGTCGACGCGGGTAGAGCCACACCCCCAAGACTACCGCCGCCGCGAGGACCGCTGCAGCGGTAAGCCGGTATTTCGAACGGGTCCTCATGCGCAGTGCGTTCGCTGTGCGCCGCGACCCCCGGCGCGGCGCGGGGGTGCCAAGCCGTCATTATAGGGCTCAGCGGGCCGCGCGATCAAAAAGCCGCGGCCGCCGCGACGAGGGCGGCGACCCTATCCGAAGGGCTTACTCCTCGGGGGGCGGGGCCGGCGGGACGGCCGCATCCGGCTCAAGAGGAACGCGGATCCGGTATTCCTCGTTGAACCATCGGCCCAGATCGACCAGCCGGCACCGGGCACTGCAGAACGGACGATCCGGAACCTCGTCCGGCTCGCGATACTCCACCACCCGCCCACAGATCGGACACCGTAGTTTCCGCACCGTCAGGTCTTCTTGCCGTCGGAAGAAGCCGAGGCCCCGCCGCTCTTGTCCCCCGAGGAGCCCTTCGCCCCGTCGGACTTGGCGCCAGAGCAGCAGGCCTCTTTCTCCGCTTTGGCCTTCTGCTTGTAGCTTTCGCTCCGGTAGTCGGTCTGATAGAACCCCGACCCGCGGAAAATCACCCCCGCACCCGTACCGATCAGCCGCGTCACCGACGGCTTGGCGCAGGCGGGACATGTGCGGATCGGCTTGGCCGTGATCGACTGGAACCGCTCGAAGCTGTGTCCGCATGCGGAACACTCGTATTCGTAGGTCGGCATAGGTTGCTCCCTTTCTTTTCCTGAACTACGACTGTCCGGAGACGCCTTCGGCCGGCGGTGCGGCCGCCTCCGGGCCGGCTCCGGCCGAGACGATCACCCGCGCCGGCCGGAGTACCCGTTCGTGCATGCGATAGCCCTTCTGAACCTCGTGCAGCACCACGGGCTCGGGGTGCTCGGGACTGGCCTGCTGAGCAATGGCCTGGTGTACGGCCGGGTCGAACGGCCGCCCGACCGATTCGATCGGCTCGACGTCGTGGTCCCGCAGGACCTTCAGCAGGCCCTCGTGAATCATCCGGAGGGCCTGCACCACGGCGTCGCCGTCGTCGCGCGGCGTGCCCACGTGCGCCAGCGCCCGCTCCAGATCATCCACCACGCCCAGCAGATCCCGGGCGAAGCCCGCGTTCGCGTACCGGATCGCCTCATTGCGTTCCTGCGCGCTGCGACGCTGGAAGTTCTGGAGTTCCGCCATCGCACGCAGGGCCCTGTCTTTCCACTGCTGGGCCTCCGCGCGGGCAGCCGCCAGCTCATCCGTCGCCGCCGGCGCTGCGCCTTCGGGCGATTCGGGGGCACCCTGGCCTGCTCGATCGCCCGGAGGCCCGGCAGACGGCGTCTCCGCCGTTCCGCCGGCCGGTGCCCCGTACCGGGCCACTTCTTCCGGCGTGGGAATCTCGATTCTCTGCTCCTCGTCGGCCATCGCCTACTTCCTGTTCTCGCCCGCATCCCCGTGCTGGCCGGCCAGGAAGTCCGCAAGCCTCTCGAAGAAGCTCTTGGATTCCGGCAGCACCGTCTTGTCCTCGGTCTCGGCGAACTGCCGCAGCAGTTCCTCCTGGCGGCGATTCAGCTTCTTGGGAATCTCCACCACGATCTGCACGATCAGATCGCCGCGCCGCCGCGTCCGCATATCCGGCAGCCCCTTGCCCGGCAGCCGGATCAACTGGCCATACTGGGTGCCGCGTTCGAGCGTGATCTCGGCGGTGCCCTCCAGCGTGGGGACTTCGATCCGCGCGCCCAAGGCCGCCTGGGTGAAACTGACCGGCACCGGACAGATCAGGTCGGCCCCGCGCCGTTCGAAGAACGGGTGCTCCTTGATCCGGACGAAGCAGTGAAAATCCCCGCGAGGCGCCCCCTCTTCGCCGGGCTCACCCTCGCCCGGGATGCGCACCGCCTGCCCGTCCTGGATCCCGGCCGGGATCTTGACCGTCAGCACCCGCCGGCGAATGATCCGGCCGCGGCCGCGGCAGCGTCGGCAGGGCGTCGTGACCAGCGTGCCCCGCCCGCGACAGGCCGGGCATGTGGTGACCACCCGCCCGAGCAGAAACCCGAACCCCGTCTGTTCTTCCACCTGGCCGTATCCGCCGCATTGCGGACACGTCCGACGGGCCGAGCCCGGCTCGGCCCCGCTGCCGGAGCACGCGTCGCAGTAGTCGTTGCGCTCGAACTCGATCGTACGCTCGGTGCCGCGTGCCACCTCCGCCAGGGTCAGTTCGACCTCGGTCTGGAGGTCCACGCCCCGCGACCGCCGACGGCCGCCGAAGAAACCCGCGCCGAAGACGTCCTCGAACATCGAGAAGATGTCGTCGGCGCCCATCGACGAGAAGTCGTGGACGGCCGCACCGGACAGGCCGCGGTGCCCATAGCGGTCATACCGCTGCCGCTTTTCGGGATCGGACAGGACTTCATACGCCTCGGAGGCCTCCTTGAACTTCGCCTCGGCGTCCGGATCCGTCCGATTCCGATCCGGATGGTACTTCAGGGCCGCCTGCCGGAAAGCCCTCTTGATCTCGTCCGGAGAGGCGTCGCGGGAGATGCCCAGCACCTCATAGTAATCGCGCTTCTCTGTGGCCATCATCGCCCGTGGCCCCGCCGGCGTCGCGCCGTCTCCGTCCGCTCTGCGGCCAGGCCAAGCTCCGTCGCCGCAGCGGACACGGGAATCCGGCCCGGCTGCGGCGACTCCGATTGTACCCGCGCAGCCCCGCCGGGAAACCGGCGGCCCGCGCCCTCCCGATCACACCCTAGCGAACGGCGCCGGCAACCTCCTCCTTGTCCTCCTTGAGTTCGGTCACGAGGACCTGGGTCGTGAGCATCAGGCCGGCCACGCTGGCGGCGTTCTCCAGCGCGATCCGCGCCACCTTCGCCGGGTCGAGAATGCCCGCCTTCACCATGTCGACGAACTCTCCCGACCGCGCGTCGTAGCCCCACTTCCCGCCCTTCTCGCGGATCTGGCTCACAATGACGCCGCCGTCCTGTCCCGCGTTTTCCGCGATCTGACGGGCCGGCGCCTCCAGGGCCCGCATGACGATGTCGTACCCGATCCGCTCATCTCCCTTGACGCGGGCCGCAGCCTTCTCGACCGCCTCGATCGCCCGCAGGAAGACGACCCCTCCGCCGGGGACGATGCCTTCCTCGACGGCCGCGCGGGTCGCGTGGAACGCATCCTCCACGAGGTCCTTGCGCTCCTTGACCTCGGTCTCCGTCGCGCCTCCGACGCGAACGACCGCCACGCCGCCGGTCAGCTTGGCCAGACGCTCCTGGAGCTTCTCGCGATCGTAGTCGCTGGTGGTCTTCTCGATCTGGGTGCGGATCTGGTCGCAGCGGGCCTTGATGTCGGCCTTCTTCCCGGCGCCTTCGATGATCGTGGTGCTCTCCTTGTCCACCACGACCTTCTTGGCCCGGCCGAGCTGATTCAGCTCGAGGCTCTCGAGCTTCAGGCCGATGTCCTCGCTGATGAACTGGCCGCCGGTGACCGTCGCGATATCGCCCAGGAGGGCCTTGCGACGATCCCCGAACCCGGGGGCCTTGACGGCGCAGACCTGCATCACGCCCCGGAGCTTGTTGACCACGAGGGCCGCCAGGGCCTCGCCCTCCACGTCCTCCGCGATCACGAGGAGCGGCTTGCCCACGCTGACCACCTTCTCCAGCAACGGCACGAAATCCCGCAGGCTGGAGATCTTCTTCTCGTGAATGAGGATGTAGCAGTCCTCCAGGACGGCCTCGAGCGTGTTCGGATCCGTCATGAAGTACGGAGAGATGTAGCCCTTGTCGAACTGCATCCCCTCGACCACTTCCTTCTCCGTGACGAGGCTCTTGCCCTCCTCGATCTCGATCACGCCCTCGGTGCCCACCTGCTCCAGGGCCTCGGCCAGAAGGTTGCCGATCGCCTCATCCCCGTTCGCGCTGATCGTGGCGACCTTGGCGATGTCCTCCTTGCCCTTCACCTTGGTCGCCTGCTCCCGGATGCTCTCGACGGCCGCAGCGACCGCGGCATCGATCCCCCGCTTGATGGCCATCGGGTTGGCCCCCGCCGTGACGTTCTTGAGCCCCTCGGCGTAGATGGCCTCCGCGAGCACGGTGGCCGTCGTCGTTCCGTCTCCGGCCACATCGCTCGTCTTGCTCGCGACCTCGTTGACCATCTTGGCCCCCATGTTCTCGAAGGGCGAGGGCAGCTCGATCTCCTTGCTGACGGTCACGCCGTCCTTGGTGATCCGCGGGGAACCGAACGACTTCTGGAGGATCACGTTCCGCCCCGTAGGTCCGAGCGTGACCTTGACCGCGGCGGAGAGCTTGCGGACGCCCTCCAGGATCTCCTGCCGCGCCTTCGAATCGAACATCAGTTGCTTGGCTGCCATACGCTGCTCCTTGTGCGCCGCCGGAAATACCGGCGCGCCGTCCGCCTACTTCTCCACGATGCCGAGGATGTCACTCTCCTTGACGATGACGTACTTCTGGCCGTTCAGTTCGACCTCCGTCCCGCTGTACTTGCCGTAGTACACCTCGTCGCCGACCTTCACCGTCATCTTGCCGCGTTCGCCGGAGTCCAGGAGCCGACCCGGTCCGACGGCGCGGACGGTGCCCCGCTGAGGCTTCTCCTTGGCCGTGTCGGGCAGCACGATCCCGCCCACGGTCTTCTCCTCGGCCTCGGCCTGCTGCACCAGTACCCGATCATCCAACGGTCTGATCTTCATGCTCGCCATGAGAGATATCTCCTTCGCTCCGGCCCGGCCCGCCGGGCCTTTCCTCGCCTGTGGTTTGCGTTTCAGAAGTCCTCGCCGCCCATGTCGTCCATGTCGCCCCCGTGCGGGCCGCCGGGGCCGCCCGCGGATTCCTTCTTCTTGGGCTTCTCCGTGACGATGCATCCCGTGCTGAGCACCACGCGGGCCACGCTGCTCGCGTTCTCAAGGGCGCAGCGAACCACCTTCGTGGGGTCGATCACGCCCTGCTCGACGAGGTCGCCGTACTCGCCCGTCTCGGCGTTGAAGCCGAAAGACCCGCTCTTGGAGGCCACCTTGTGGTACACGACGCCCGGCTCATGGCCGGCGTTCGCCGCGATCTGCTTGAGCGGGGCCTGGAGCGCCTCGCGGACGATCTGCACGCCCGTGGCCTCGTCGCCCTCGAGCTTCAGAGCGTCCAGCGCCCGGGCCGCCCGCACCAGCGCAACCCCCCCGCCGGGGACGATGCCCTCTTCCAGGGCGGCGCGGGTCGCGTGCAGCGCGTCCTCGATCCGGGCCTTCTTCTCCTTCATCGCGGTTTCCGTCGGCGCCCCTACGTTGATCTGCGCCACGCCTCCGGACAGCTTGGCGAGGCGCTCCTGGAGCTTCTCGCGATCGTAGTCGCTGGTGGTCTCCTCGATCTCCCGACGGATCTGCTCGATGCGGCCCTGGATGTCCTTCGTGGAGCCCGCCCCTTCGATGAGCGTCGTGTTGTCGTTGTCCACGCGGACCTTCTTGACCTGCCCGAGGTCCGAGATCGACACCGTATCCAGCTCGATGCCCAGATCCTTCGAGATGTACTTCCCGCCGGTCAGGATCGCGATGTCCTGCAACATGGCCTTGCGGCGGTCGCCGTAACCCGGCGCCTTGACCGCACACACCTGGAGGATGCCGCGGAGCTTGTTCACGACGAGCGTGGCCAGCGCCTCGCCCTCCACCTCCTCCGCGATGATCAGCAGCGGACGCTTGGCCTTCGCCACCTTTTCCAGCAGCGGCACCAGCTTCTGAACGTTGCTGATCTTCTCCTCGTGGATCAGCACGAACGCCCGCTCCAGAACGCACTCCATCGCGTCGGCGTCCGTGATGAAATGCGGGCTGAGGTACCCCCGGTCGAACTGCATCCCTTCGACCAGGTCGTAGGTGGTCTCCGCGCTCTTGCCCTCCTCCACCGTGATCACGCCGTCCTTGCCGACCTTCTCGAAGCACTCGGCCAGCAGCTCACCGATCGTCCGGTCGTTGTTGGCCGAAATCGAGGCCACGTTGATGATCTCGTCCCGCTTCTTGACGCTGACCGGCTTGGCCAGCTTCTTAAGCTCCTCGACCACCGCCGAGACCGCCTGGGCGATCCCGCGGCACAGGGCGTTGGCGTCCGCGCCCGCCGTGATGTTCTTCATCCCCTCGCGAATCAGGGCTTCGGCCAGGACCGTCGCCGTCGTCGTCCCGTCGCCGGCCGTGTCGCTCGTCTTGCTGGCCGCCTCCTTGACGAGTTGCACGCCCATGTTCTCGTACTTGTCCGAAAGCTCGACCTCCTCGGCGACCGTTACGCCGTCTTTCGTGACGTTGGGCGAGCCCCACCCTTTGTCCAGAATCGCGTTGCGGCCTTTCGGACCCAGCGTCGCCTTGACCGCCATAGCGAGCTTCTCGACGCCACGAAGCAGCGATTTGCGGGCGTCCTCCTCGAAACAAAGCTGCTTTACCGCCATGTATGGGTTCTCCTTCCTGCGGACCATCGGAAAGGCAGGTTCTCCGATGGCAGAGCCTCTCCGTTAAGGATGCACCGGTGGTCAGGCAAGCCGAGTGCCAAGATCACGCCTGACGCCACTTCGATCTTAACCCACGGTCAAAACAAAAGTTGCAATCCGATTTCATGGCGTGCGCCCTGCCGGCTCCCGCTGTCAGCCTGACAGGGAGCCCCCCGGATGGGCCCCGGAGGTGCCAAAACGACAGCCGCCCCTGCCGCCTTGGAAAAGCGCCGCGATCGGGGCTATGGTCTTGCGGGGATGGCCTGCCGCGGCGCAGGGAGGACGACCATGAAGGCGGTATGGATCACAGAAAAAGGCGGCCCCGAAGTTCTGACGGTCCGGGAGGTGCCCACTCCGGCTCCCGGCGACGGGGAGGTCCTCGTCGCCGTCCACGCCTGCGCGCTGAATCACCTGGATGTCTGGGTCCGGATGGGCTCGCGACCCACGTTTCCGCGGCCCATCATCCCCGGCAGCGACATCGCCGGAACGGTCCACGCGATCGGACCCGGCGTCAGCGGCTTGAGCGCGGGCAACGAAGTCGTGGTCTTTCCGGGCTATTCGACCTCCCGTTCGCGCGAGAGGCTCACCGGATACGACGTGATTGCCAGAGACTTCGGCATCATCGGCGCGAACCGCCACGGGGGCTGCGCGGAGTTCGTCGCGGTACCCGCGGACAACTGCCTCCCCAAACCCAGGGGCCTGGCCTGGGACGTCGCCGCCGCCCTCCCCGTGACCTTCGTGACCGCCTGGCACATGCTCGGCGCACGGGCGGGCCTTCAGCCGGGCGAGACGGTGCTTGTGCAGTCGGCCGGCAGCGGCGTGGGCGCAGCGGCGATTCAGATCGCCCGGCTGATGGGGGCCCGGGTGATCGCCACGACCGGATCGCCCGAAAAGATGGTCCACGCGCGGAAGATCGGAGCCGATGTGGTCTTGAACTACCGAACCGACGACGTGCCCGCCCGCGTCCGCGAACTGACCGACGGCCGGGGGGCCGATGTGGTCCTCGACCACAACGGCGCCTCGACGTGGGAGACGAGCACGGCCTCGCTGGCCAGGGGCGGGCGGCTCGTGATCTGCGGTACGACCGGCGGCGCCGAGGTCAAGGTGAACCTGGCCTTCATCTACTTTCAGGCACAATCTATCGTCGGGTCCACACTCGGAACTCGGGCGGAGCTGGCGACCATCCTGGATCTGGCGGCGCGCGGGAGGCTCACGCCCGTCATCGACCGGCGGTTCCCCCTCGACCAGATCCGCCAAGCCCACGAATACCTAGAAAGCCCGGACCGCTTCGGCAAGGTGGTGATTACCATCCGCTGACGAGGGCCGAGCCCCGCAAAAGGAAAGCCCGGCGTTCGGTGGCGCTGCCGTTCGGTCATAACGGCAACCGGTCGGGGGTCCTACTGGTGTGCCACCGCCAGCCGGGCGTTCGTCCGCTTGATTCGTCGGGCCTCGGCCGCCCTCGCGATTTTCATCGGCATGCAACCCGCGTGAGTGCCAAGAATAACCGGATTTGGCCGTAGTTTCGTGCGCGCCGCCGAGCAACCGGCCAACGGCTTATCGCTCACGTGCAAATCGTAGTGAGGTAATGAACGAGAGCGAGCGCTGGATGCGGTGCTTTCCTCACGCGCGACGGCGGGGTCACTCTTGCGCCGGCCTGCATCCTCCGTGCAGGCCGGGCCGAGAGGGCCGCCGTCGCCTGCAGTACCGGGTGCAAGGGCGACGCGGTAGACTACAATACCAGACATGAGAGACACGGAAAGCATGGTGGCCCCCGCCCGAGAGCCGGATCGCTTTGTCGATGAGCGACCCTGGCCGATTCCGCTGAGTCCACTCGGATTTCGCGAGCTGTCGTGGGTCGCGACCGTGGGCCTGTTGAGCACGTCGCTTCTGGCCTGGGCCTGGTGGCCGGGCGCCCTGGCAACGGCGGCGCTCTCGGCGGCGGGCATCCTGTTCTTCCGGGATCCGGCGCGGTCGATTCCCGACGACAAGGCGGCCTACCTGGCGCCTGCGGACGGCAGAGTCACGGATATCGCCACGTTGCCGCAGGAGGAGACCCTCGGCGGCCCGGCCCTGAAGATCGGGATCTTCCTGAGCGTCTTCGATGTGCACATCAACCGGAGCCCCTGCGCGGGCACGATCCGGGACATCCGGTACCGGCCCGGGCGATTCCTCAACGCGATGAGCGAGGAGTCCTCCCGCGAGAACGAATCCAACACGCTCGTGCTCGACGCCGGCACGCTCATGGGGCCGGTGCTCGTTCGGCAGATCGCGGGACTGATCGCGCGCCGCATCGTCTGTGCGACGGCGGTCGGGAGCCCGCTGACGGCGGGGCAGCGGTTCGGGATGATCAAGTTCGGCTCGCGGACGGAGTTGCTGCTGCCCCGGCCGGAGACGCTCGACGTGCTCGTGCGAATCGGTGATAAGGTCCGAGCGGGCGAGACAATCGTAGCCCGACGAAAAGGGGTGTGAAGAATGGGCATGCTGCGCCCGGCCTCTGCGCCGGTGGAGCTTCACCGGCCCTTCAAGCGGCGCCGGCTGAAGAACGTACCGGTGCTGCCCACGCTGCTGACCCTCGGGAACCTTCTGTGCGGATTCGCGGCCATCTACTTCTGCATGCGGGCGGTGTACGGAACGGCCGCCGGCATCGACCCGGCAGGGACCAGGACGCTGCACAGCGAACACCTGGAACGGCTCCTGCCCTCGTTCCTGGCGATCGCCGCCTGGTGCATTTTCGGCGGGATGGTCTTCGACGCGCTGGACGGGCGCATCGCACGGATGAGTCAGCGGGCCAGCCGCTTCGGAATCCAACTCGACTCGCTCGCGGATGTGATCACGTTCGGCGTGGCACCGGCCATCCTGATCATCGCAGCGATCACCCAGAGCCGGCATGGTTGGGAGGCCACCCCGCTGACCCCGGACGCGATCGGCCGCGGCCGGTGGCTCCTGGTGGCGGTCTACGTGGCCTGCGCGGCGATCCGCCTGGCGCGATTCAACGTCGAGACCGGCGTGGAGGAGTCGGCGCACCGCTCATTCAAGGGGCTGCCGAGTCCGGCCGCCGCCGGGGTGGTCGCGTCGCTGATCGTGCTGCATGAACGGCTGCACTTCTGGCACGTGCTGGGGGGTTCGGTCCCGGCTACGCGGATCAACGATGCGCTGGTTCACCTGATGCCGCTCGTGAGTCTGCTGCTGGGCCTGATGATGGTCAGCCGGATGCCGTACTCCCACCTGATCGGAACGTACCTGCGGGGCCGAAGGCCCATCAGCCATCTGGCGCTGGGAGTCGCAATGTTCATCCTGCTGGTTACCTCGCCGGAGATCACCCTGGCGGTCGGATTCGTGACGTACGCCCTCACCGGGCCGATCCGCTGGGGCATTCGCATGGCCGTCGGCAGGCCCTCCCTTGCGGGGACCGCGGGCCGCCCGGAGAATCGCCCCGCCGTCGAACGGCCGGGCGCGGAACGAATCGCCTGACCGTACGCCGACCGGGCGGACGACAGCCGCACCGCGAGCTTTGGCGTCGCCGGAACCGCCCGCAGGAAGGCATGCACGCTCCGTGATGAGTGCCGTCCATGAGCCAGACCGCCATGCGAGTCCGTTATGCCCCGTCCCCGACGGGATACCTGCACGTGGGGGGAGCCCGAACCGCCCTGTTCAACTGGCTGATGGCCCGCCAGAACCGCGGCACGTTCATCCTCCGGATCGAGGATACGGACACCGACCGGAACGTCCCGGGGGCCGACCGGAAGATGATGTCGGACCTGCGATGGCTGGGGCTGCACTGGGACGAAGGGCCGGAGGTCGGCGGTCCCTGCGGGCCGTACTACCAGACCCAGCGGCTGGACATCTACCGGACCCACATCCGGCAGCTCCTGGATGCCGGACAGGCCTACTACGCCTTTGAGACGCCCGAGGAGCTTCAGGCCATGCGGGAGCAGGCCCAGGCCGCCCGAAGGGCCTTCCGCTATCCGCGACCGGCGAACCTCCCGACCGACGAAGACGCACGGCGGGCCCGGGAGCAGGGCCGGCCGGTAGTCGTTCGGTTCCGGATGCCGGCGGAAGACTGCACGGTTCATGACCGGGTGATGGGCGACGTGACCGTCGCGGCCGAAGAGATGGACGACTTCATCATCCAGAAGGCCGACGGAATGCCCACGTACCATCTGGCGGTCGTCGTGGATGACGCCCTGATGGGGATCACGCACGTCCTGCGAGGGCAGGAGTTCCTCGCCCAGACGCCGCGCCACATCGCACTTCAGCGGGCCTTCGGGTTCCCCACGCCCGTCTATGCTCACCTGCCGCTCATCATGGACATGAAGGGCCGCAAGCTCTCCAAGCGCGACGGCGACGTGGAGGTACACGCCTTCCGGCAGGCCGGCTATCTGCCCGAGGTCCTGGTGAACTTCATCGCCCTGCTGGGCTGGTCTCCGGGCCGGGACCGCGAGAGGATGACGATCGAAGAGATGGTGCAGCTCTTCTCGATCGACCGGATCGGCCGGACGAATGCCCGGTTCGATCGGGATAAACTGCTGGCGTTCAATACGGATGCCGTGGCGGCCGCCTCCCTCGAACGGCTGCTGGCCGGCTTCAAGGACTACATCTCCGTGAACCCGGAGACGGCGTTTGGGGGGCTGGATGACGCCGCCCTGAGCGAGCTGCTGCGTCTGAACCGGGGATTCCGGACGTTTCGGGACATCGAGACCAGGAGCGGCTTTCTATATCGACCGGACGATCAGATCGCCTACGACCCGAAGGCGATCAAGGACGTCCTGCACAAGGGCGAGCAGGCCGGCATACGAATGTTGCAGATGCTTCTGCCCCGCCTGGAAGCGGCCGAGCCGTGGAACGCCGCCACGCTCCAGGCCCTGCTCGATCGCGCGTGCGCGGAACAGAACGTCGGGATGGGGAAGGTCGCGCAGCCGATCCGCGTCGCGGTGGCGGGCACTACGATCAGCCCGGCCATCGTGGATACCCTGGTGGTGCTGGGCAAGACGCGAACGCTGGCGCGGATCCGCCGCTGTCTGGAGAACGCAAACGTATGAGACCTGACCGCCAGAGCGCCCCAGCCCGGCCTCGCTCGCACGCCAGCACCCGGGAGAAACGGTCCATGCCACAGGTCAGCGCAGGACTGCTGATGTACCGACGCCGGGGGGATCAGATCGAGGTCCTTCTCGTCCATCCTGGGGGGCCGATCTGGGCCGACCGCGACGACGGAGCGTGGTCCATCCCGAAGGGCCAGGCCGCTCCCGGCGAACCCCTGCTGGAGGTGGCCTGCCGGGAGTTCCGGGAGGAGACCGGGTTCGAGCCGGTCGGCCCATACCGGAAGCTGACCCCCGTCCGGCAGAAGTCGGGGAAGATCGTCCACGCCTGGGCCTTCGAGGGCGACTGCGACCCGGCCATGCTCCGCAGCAACACCTTCCAGATGATCTGGCCGCCCCGGTCCGGGCGGCTCCAGACGTTTCCGGAGGTGGACAAGGCCGCGTTCTTCTCCCTCGAGGAAGCCGCCCGCAAGATCAACGGAGGGCAGGTGCCCCTGCTGGCCGAGCTCCGCGGGCTCCTGGACGAAGCCTGAACCGGCGCCGGGCGCGTGCCGCGACCGCACGCCCACCGGGCGTGCGACGAGCCGGCCGGAGATACCGAACGCACCCGCCCGCAGCCTCAGGCATCGGCGGGCGGGTCGGCCGCGAGCAGTCGCGGCGTCGTATCCACCGGCTCGAGCACCTCGATCTCCGCCCCGGAGGCTGCTCCGAGTTCCCGGAACCTCCGGGCGGACGCAAGGACCCGCGCCTCGAACGAGCCGACGGCCTTGTTGTACGATTCGGTGAGCCTGCGGAGGGCCTTGCCCACGTCGGCAAGGTGCTCGGTCATCGTCCGGAGCCGCTCGTAGAGCTGGCGGCCCAGGTCGCTGATCTCCCGGGCACTGGCGGCGATCTGCTCCTGGCGCCAGCCATACGCGATCGAGCGGAGCAGCGCCAGCAGCGTGGTGGGCGTCGCCAGCACGACACGCTTCTGCATGCCGTCTTCGATCAGGTTCCGGTCGCAGTCCACGGCAGCCGCAAAGAACGACTCGCCGGGGATGAACATCACGACGATTTCCGGCGCCTGCTCGAGCGACTCCCAGTAGGCCTTGCCCGCCAGGCGTTCCATGTGGGCCCGGAGCTGCTGCGCGTGCCGTTCGAGACACTGCCTCCGCTGCTCGTCGGTCTCAGCGGACAGCGCATCGAGGTAGGCGGCCAGGGAGCACTTGGCATCGACCACGATCGTCCGGCCGGCCGGAAGGTGCACGAGCATATCGGGGCGGAGCCGCCCGTTGTCACGTTCCACCGTCAACTGCTCGGTGAAGTCGCAGTGCTCGGACATGCCGGCCAGTTCGACGACCCGCCGAAGCGTGCACTCACCCCAACGCCCGCGGACCTGCGGCGTCCGCAGAGCGGTCACGAGGTTTCCCGTCTCCTTCTGAAGCTGCTGGTGGGTGGCGCTCAGCGTGCGAAGCTGCTCTTCGAGGCTGCCGTAGGCCTTCTGGCGACTCGCCTCGAGCGCGCGAAGCTGCTCCTCATACTTGCGGAGGGCCTCGGCCAGGGGTTTGACGAGCCCGTCGATGGCTTCCTGTCGCTTGCCCAGGTCGCCCCGGGCCTCGGCCACGAGGGTCTCGAAAGCCTTACGGGCCAGTTCCAGGAAGGCGGCGTTATTGCTCTTGAGGGCTTCTCCGGACAGGGCCTTGAAGGCATCGGCTAGCCGGTTACGGGCATCATCGAGCAGGGCCTTCTGCTGCTCGAAGCTGCGGACGCTTTCCTCCAGACGCGTCTGAGCCTCGGTCCGAGCCTGGCGCTCCGCGGTCAGCTCGGCGCGGACCCGTGTCAGTTCCTCCTCGGCACGCGCCATCTGGGCGCGGATCTCCGCGATGATCCCTTCGGCAGCCGAGACGCGGGCCTGATATTCGGCGAGCCGGGCGGCTGCCGCCGCCCGCCCCCGCGCGGCAGCCCACAGCCAGGCGGCCACCCCACCGATTGCGACCCCGCAGAGGACGCACAGCAACTCCGTCATGTCGAGCCCTCCGGACAGGAACATCCCCATTGTACCTTCGTATCGAGGGATTCAAGATCGTCGCGCCTTGCGGACAGCGGCCCGTATCCCCGCCGGTTGGAGAGGCGTGCCATCCCGTGCGGCTCGCCGCACTCATGGGTCGGGCCCGGGCGCGTTGCGGCGTCCGGAACGCCGACGTAGGCTTGGCAGTCCGGAAGGTCTCCGACGGACTTCTTGCCGCGCCACATGCGCCCCACAGCTGCGTGCGTGCGCCTTGCTTGGGGACGACGCTACAACGTTGCGCGGCGGGGCCACGACCGTGGGCGTTACGCCGATCGCACCGCCCGGCAAGGTTTCGGCCGGCTTTTTCGAGCGGCAGGCTCACCGCATGCACGACAGCCCGCACCCCGGTGTCCTGTCGGGGATCACGGCGAGAGGCGGTTTGCGATGGGTGTCGTGGACGACCTCGAGCTTCCCCTGGAAACCTCGGATGAGGCCGGGCGTCTCACAGCCGATCGAAGCGGCACGCTGACCGATAAGATGGTGGTTCTCGAGACGCAAGCCTTGTGTGCGACGAGCGCACTGGTGACGGATGTGAACGAGCGATTGGCCCATCATCCGCGCGGACGGAGAGGCCGGTGGTGATGTGCCCCGAAAAGAGGTGTGTCCGATGACGCTTGATCAGCTTCGTAAGCGCATACGCGAGGAATGTCGGCGACGCGGATGGTCGGCGATGGATCTCGCCAGGCATTCGGAGGTTTCCCCGGAAGCGATCCGTCGGTTTCTGGGCGGGACCGGCGCGCTGCGGCCCACGACGGTCATGCGGCTTGCCAAAGCCGTTGGCATCCGGACGGGGGCGTGAATGGATCCGGTGGCGAACCTCGCCGCACGGAGGGGCCGAGTCGTAACCGCCTCGCGGGCGGAGATGACCGCCGCGGGAAACGGGCGGTCGCATCCGCCTTCCAAGCCTGTGCCGCAGTCGCAGATCAGTGCGACGCCCTCCGGGCCAACAGCCGGCGCAGCTCGTCCCGATGCAGGCGGATCTTCCGGATCGGCCCCATGTAGCGGGGACTGATCGAGCCGAACGGCGTGAGGATGACCCAGTCCGTAAGCAGCTCAAGAGGATGGCGCCCGCGGTCGCCCTCCCTGAATCGCGCGATGGCGCAAGGCTTGTTGACCAGCGTGGCCTCCACCGCGTCATCGGAGAACGCGTGCACCCGGAACCACAGATGCTCCCGTTCCCCTTCTGCGCCGCCGTCGACCTGGTAGCCGAGCTTGACGAGGGCCGGTAATTCGAACTCGGCAAGCTCGTCTGCGAGTCTCCGCAGGACGCAGCAGGTGGCACGGGCCCGCTGGGCCATGAGTTCCGTCGCCTCGTAGGAGAAGTGGAACACCGTGCCGTCGGCAATCGGTCGGGACAGAAACCTCGAGGCCCTCACGCACCGCGTCCATCGGCCCAGGAGACGCCCGGCGGGTTCGCAGAGGACGGCACGGTTGGTCTGGTGATAGGCATCGCGCTCGCGGAGGGCCGCCTCTTCGCGGCTGGCGCACCGGTCGAAGTGCGACGACTTCACGAACCTCACGACGCCGCCGGGGCTGGCCAGCTCAAAGGCCGGCGTCGAGGTATCGACCCTGCCTTCCACAATGGCGAAGGCGATCGCGCGAAGGCCATCCTCGCCGGCACTGCTGAGGAGGTACGCCGAAGGACGGATGACGTCGAAGTCGAAGAACCCGATCTCGCCGAGTCCGTGGGAGTGAAGCCAGACGGTTTCCTCCGAATCCTTCTCATGCACGGCATGAATGGCGTAGATCTGCTGAATGTCCAGGTCGGCGTCGTGGGACAGCTCCTCTTCCAGGGCATCCCGGGACCAGAAGCGCTGGGCCAGATAGTCCCATGCGATCAGGCCGTCCTGTCCCATGAGGGCGTGCAGAAACCGCAGCGCGTACTTCCGGTCGCGAAGCACGTGGTCGCGCGTCCCCGCGAGCATCACCTGAACCGAGCACTCGCCCTGCCACACGAGCTCCTTTTCCTCCGCGGTCAGGCCTACGCAGTGATCCACGAGCGTCCGTGGAGGGGCACCCACTTTGCGCGGGCAGGTCAACTTCGCCGTCCCCCACTCGGGATGATGCACCGACAGGAGCCAGTGGGCGTCGGCCGCGGGGGCCTCGCGAGTCAGGGACATCCCTTCCGCCGTCAGATAGGCGAAATCGTCTGCGCGGGGCGGAATCGTCCCTCGAAACAGGACCGAGCCCATGAACGGGACACGCTTTCTGAGCCATTCGAACATGTGTCGGGTCTCCGGCCGTCAATTCTGAGCGGGAACCGCGCAGGCGCCAAAGCGTCGTTTACGGGCGGCCGTCGCCGGCCCAGCCCCTTCAGGTCCGCCGGCTGCCGCAGCACTTCTTGAACTTCCTGCCGGAGCCGCACGGGCAGGGCTGGTTGGGACCGACCTTCGGCTGAGTGCGGCGGATCGGCTCAGTGACACGGATTTCCCCCTGGGCTTCCAGGCCCGGGCGCAGTTCAGGCCCGGCACGTACGCCCGAGCCGATCGCCTCGTCGTGCCGGACCTGCATCGCCTGGTAGATCGAGCGTCCCTGGATCGCGCCCGTCGCCCGCACGCGGAGGATGCGGTCGAGAACCAGCTCGCGGATGCGGTCCCACATCTTCTCGAAGTACTCCCGGCCTTCGATGGCGTACTGGCTCTGCGGGTGGGTCTGGTCGCCGCCCAGGGGCCGCTGCATGATCGAGTACTTCAGGTGGTCCATCTCCAGAAGGTGGTCCATCCACGCCTCGTCGTAGGACCGCAGGAGAAGCGAGCACTCGAACCGGTTGAACTCCCAGCACAGCCATTCGCGGCCGGAATCGATCAGGATCTCCCGCCACCGGGCCCGATCCCGCCCGGCGGCGTCGAACGCCGCCTCGTCGAAGGCGTCGCGAAAACGCACCCGCGCCCACTCGCGGAGCTTGGCGGTGTTCTCGCCGGACCGCTCGATGGCCGCATCGATCTCCCGGAGCAGGGGGCAGTCCGGATCGTCGGTCCGGAGGTACTCAAGCTGGATGGCCAGCAGGTCGTCGCCAAGCCTCTGAATGTCGCCCCGGTAGCGGTCGAGCAGCTCGTCCGGGTTCCAGGTGCGGGCGTACTTGGCCCGCACGAAGCTCGCGATGACCTCGTAGCCCCACCGGCTGTCCGCCGCGCCCTGGTCGGCCGTCCGGGCGAAGGCCTCCTCGATCACGTATTCGATCGGGAAGACCGCCCGCCGACGCTCGTACGCGGCATGAATCCGACGGCGGAGATCCTCCCGGATGGCTGCCGGGGGGCGGTCCGCCAGTTCCCCCGGCTGGATGGCCAGGTCGAACTTGCGGTTGACCCAGAACAAGAGGTCGGACAGGCCCCTGCGCGGATCGAGGTACGCCTCGACGCGGCCCAGGTCGACGGCCCGGGCCTGGGCCTCGGCCTTCTCAAGCATGAGCTGTTCGATCTGCTCGGGGTCCATGCGGCGGAGTTGATTCTCGGTCACGGAGACGCCCATCGAGGCCGCCCAGCGGCTCAGGCCCCGCAGGTCCCACTCCTCGGCCGGCACATCCGGGTCGACGTACTCACCGATCGTGTTCGTGATGTCGTCCCGGACCTTCTCCAGCAGGGCCTCCCGGATGGTCCGCTGAATGTCCTCCACGTCTTCGAGGTTGAAGGCGTCGGGCTCCAGCTCGAGCTTGAGGCTCTCCCGGCACCAGTTCGCCAGACATCGGGCCGGATAGTCCTCGGCGAGGAAACGCCCGGCCGCCTGTTCGAGGGCGGCGTCGATCATCCGGCGGACCAGCGGCTGCTGGGTCCGCCCGGTCAGGACGCTCTGGCGTTCGCGGTAGAACGCCTTGCGCTGGTAGTCCATGGGCTCGTCCCACTCGAGCAGGTGCTTGCGGGTCGAGAAGTTGCGTTCCTCGACCTTCTTCTGCGCCCGCTCGATGCCCTTGCTGATCCGCTTGTCCTCCAGGCTGACGCCTTCGACGAACCCCAGGCGGCCCATCATCTTGAGCATCCAGTCGGGCATGAAGAGCTTTAGCAGGTCGTCCTCGAGCGAGAGGAAGAACCGGCTCGAACCCGGATCGCCCTGGCGGCCGCTCCGCCCCCGGAGCTGATTGTCGATCCGCCGGGCCTCGTGCCGCTCCGTCCCGACGATGTGCAGGCCGCAGGGCGGGTTCAGCGCGCAGACCTGCCGGCCGAGTTCGGGAAACCGCGGGTCGAGCTTCGGCTTCCAGCAGTGTTCGCACTTCCCGTCGTAGTCGGGACACCGGATGCAGCATTTCGTCCCGATTTTCGGCGAGCCGTCCGGGTTTCGCTCCTGCCAGAACCGATGGGCCGCCAGGGGATCGGAAGGCTCGGTCGCCAGCGAACCCCTGCACTTCTCGTACACCACGCCGGGGCCGAGCTTGATGTCGGTGCCGCGACCGGCCATGTTCGTCGCGATCGTGACGTTGCCGAGCAGGCGCTTCTCGGCCCGCGATTCGTAGCGATGGCCGGCCTTGGCGACGATCTCGGCCTCGCGCTCGTGGTACTTGGCGTTCAGGACCTCCAGACCCTCGACTTCCTTGCTCTTGGCCGCCCGGGGCGGGAAGTCCTCGGGATACCGCCGCAGCAGCAGCGCGCGGAGCTTCTCGCTGTTCTCGACGCTGGTCGTTCCGACGAGCACGGGGCGCCCCATGGCCAGTTCGCCCATCACCTCGTCGTACGTTTCGAGCAGGAATTCGATCGTGGCGGCGTCGTTGTTCTCGGCCTCGTTGAACTGGCGGATCGCTTCGTCGAGCCGCGCCACGTGCTGCGGCTGATGGACCTGGCATATGGGGCGAAGGCGACGGAAGATCTCCGCAAGCAGGAACGGATCGCGGGGCCGACCCCGGCGGTGCATCTCGCGGATCTCATCGACGATGGCATCGTATTTGCTCTGGACCGAGCGGTAGATCTTATCGTTGTGGTCCACGCGGTTCACCGGCCGGTTCGTGGGGACGGCGATGACCTCGAGCCGGTAGATCTTCATGAACTCGTCGCTCTCGGTCATAGCCGTTCCGGTCATGCCGGCCAGCGACTTGTAGAGCTTGAAGTAGTTCTGGAGCGTGATCGTTGCGAGCGTCTGCGTCTCCCGCTTGATGTCCGCCTCGTGGCGGTGCTTGGCCTCGACGGCCTGATGGAGGCCGTCGGACCACTGCCGGCCGTACATGAGCCGCCCCGTGAATTCGTCGACGATGATCACCTCCCGGTTCTGGACGACGTAATCCCGGTCCTTCTCGTAGACGACGCGGGCACGAAGGGCGTTCTCGATCAGGTGCGGCCAGTTCATGTTCTCTTCGACGTAGAAGCTGCCCAGGCCGCTCTTCTTGGCCGCCAGGTCCGCGCCCTCGTGCGTGAGGTGCACCTGCTTGCGGTCCCGCTGGACGACGAAGTACTGCCGGTGCCCGATGGCCTCGGCCTCGTCCTCCGTCAGCATGTACGGATCGACGCGGAAGCGTTTGACTGCGTCCTCGAACTTCGGATGCTTGCGGACCTCCTCGGGAACCCCCTCCCGCTCCCAGGCCGCCAGGCGTGCGCGGGTCGCCGCGTCCTCCTTGCGCTGCTCCTCGACGAGGTAGACGGCGTAGTCGTCGGCCGCCTTGTAGTCGCTCGGATCGCCGCGGGACGGCCCTGAGATGATCAGCGGCGTGCGGGCCTCGTCGATCAGGATGGAATCCACTTCGTCCACGATCGCGTAGTCCAGCGGCCCCTGGACCTGGTCGGAGGCCCGCATCTTCATGTTGTCGCGCAGGTAGTCGAAACCGAACTCGTTGTTCGTGCCGTAGGTAATGTCGCACGCGTACTGCGCCTTGCGGATGCCCTCGTAGCCGCCCGGATCCACCTCCGACTGAATGTAGCCCACCGTCACGCCGAGCAGCTCGAAGATCGGCCGGGCAAACTCGGCATCCCGCTTCACCAGGTAGTCGTTTACAGTGACGATGTGGACCTTCTGGCCCTGAAGGACCTTCAGAAAGGCCGCCAGGTGGCAGACGATCGTCTTGCCTTCGCCCGTCTTCATCTCCGCCACGTTGCCGTGGTAGAGCACCTGCCCCCCCACGAGCTGGCAACGGAAGTGTCGGTGTTCCTGCGCCCTCCGCGAAGCCTCCCGCACCAGGGCGAAGGCCATCGGCAGATGCTCCAGGGGATCCTCGGGTTCGGCCATTCGAAGCCGGATTTCCTCTTCGCGGTCGCGAAGCTCCGTCGGCAGGACCGCCCTCAGGGGTTCACCGGCCTCCAGCCGCCGCCGCCACTGTTCGACGGCGGGTTCGAGGTACTCGGCCGGCACGAGCCCCTCCAGAGGCTCCCCGCGGTCGATTCGAGCGGCGATCTCGGCCGCCCGGGCCTTCAGCTCCGGCGGCAAGAACGGTTCCAGCGCCTGGCCCTGAAGGACCAGGCGCGTCCATTTCTGCGCCTCGGAGACGCAGTATTCCGCCGGCACGATTCGCTCGAGAGGTTCGGCCGGCCCCAGCCGCCATCGCAGCTCGCGGGCCTTTCGCACGAGGGGCTCGCTGAGTTCCTTCTTGATCTCCCACGTGCGAGCGGCGCGCTGGGCCTCGGGCAGATCCAGGCCTTCCAGCGATCGCAGCCGTTCGGCAAGCCGCTCATCGAAATCGCCGCGGACCTCCGGCTCGAGGGCGGCCACCTGGTCGGCGACGCGCTCGAAGCGACGAACCAGCCGCTCGTTCCGTGAGCCGAAGATCCTCTTCAACAGATTGCCTACGACCTCGAGTGCCGCCATGGCAGTGCCTTTCGCAGTACGGGCCTTATTTCTCCGTATCCCGGCGTAGGGCCCCGCGGCCTCGGTGCCCTGGAACCCGACGAGCCGGACGCCGCGACCCGGAACCCTTGCGGTGCCCGCAACTCATGCTTCGTGGAACGATTGGAACCAGACCAGGCCGGGATGCCAACAAACGGAAGGACCGGGCTTGCGTCAGGGACCGCAGCGGCCACCCGTCCGAATGAGGCGGATGCGGCTCGCCAACTGAACCACCGACACCCCCAGCGCCAGGCTGATCAGCCCCACCCAGAAGGCGCGAAAGGCCGGCGGCGTCGATGCGGACGCCGCGCCCACCGGCGCCAGGGGCGGGGCCGGCATCCACGACGCCACGACGATGGCCCTGTCCAGGGATGTCCAACCGTACCGTGTGGAGCCATGATGCCGGTGAATCGAAAGAATCAGGAGGGCACCCGCCAGTCCGATGGCGGCACAGAAAGTCTGCCCCGGGCGGCGGTCGTTCGTCACCCGCGCCGGCGGCACCTCCGACACACCCTCAGGACTCAGGCGAGGCATGTGCCTCATTATATGACCCCCACGCCGGCCAGAGAAACCCGGGACAACCGGACCACCCCCACCCGGACGAGCGCCGCCCCTGCGCACGCTGGCGCAGACCAGCCTTTGGCCCGCTGGCGATCGGAAAGTGTCAATCTGGTTTATCAAGTCCGGTGCCGGCCCTTCCGAAGAATCGATGCCGGGCGCGCGCCGCCCGGCCTTGCGCCGAGCCGCCGGCTGACCATCCTGTCGCGCTGGCCGGGGCGATGAGAGATCGCGGCCGGACGTCGGCGCGTCAGGTGGGAGCCGCCCGGCGTGTCCCGAGTCTCCGCGCAGATCGAGGTTCGGTACGATCCGCCTGGGCCCGGCGGCCTGGTCGATACGCCGTCCGAGCCGAAGGGCCGGTCGCCGGACGCAGCGCCGCGGACGACGCCCAACCCGAGCCTCGAAGCCTGGGCCCGTCTGGACGAGCAGCTTCGACTGGCCAGCCAGGTACAACGGGACCTGCTGCCCCACCCGCTGCCGACCAGCTCGACGGCGCGGTTTCACGTGCTCTACCTGCCGGCCGACCACGTGAGCGGCGACATCTACGACATCGTCCGGCTGGACGAATCGAACCTGGCGATCTCGCTGGCCGACGCGACCGGACACGGAATACCCGCCGCCCTGCTCACGGTGCTGATCAAGCGATCCTTCCGCAGCAAGGTGATCGAGGCGGGCTCCTACAGGATTCTCGAACCCGACGAGGTCCTGGCGAACCTCAACCGCGAGCTGCTCGAGATGAATCTCTCGCACTGCCAGTTCGTAACCGCAGCTCAGGCCATCTGGGAGGAATCCCGCCGGGAGCTGCGCTGGGCGCGGGGAGGCTTGCCCTATCCCGTCATGGTCCGCCGGGGCATCGCCGGGCTGGTGGCCAGCACGGGCGTGCTGCTGGGGGCCGTCGAGACTCCGCCGTTGGCCATCGTGCGACAGCGGCTGGTCCCCGGCGATCGTGTCTACTTCTACACGGACGGTCTCGAGGCCCTGCTCTGTCGCAAGCCCTCCGGGGAGAACCCCTTTGATATCACGCGCACGCCGTGGTTCGACACGCTCGCCGGACGGTCGCCGGAGCAGGCCCTCGCCGAGCTGGGACGCCTGCGCGGCACCACCCCTGCGGGCGCCTGGCCGCGCGACGACATCACCGTCGTGTGCCTCGAGTGCATCGCCTGAACGCCAGAGCCCCCCGCCGGGCGCAAGCCGGGGCATCCGCCGAACCGCCGGCAGCCCCCGTGGCAGCATCCTTCTCATGACTCCGGCGTCCGGTACAATGCCGGAGGGGCCCGCTGGAGACACCTCGCATGGCCGCCAGAAAGACCCGTCGACCTCGCAAGCGACCCGCCGGCCCCGTCGGGCTGACGGCCCCCGAGACGCAGGGAACCCCCCCGGATTCCGTGGAGCAGCTCTGCCGGGATATCGAGAAGGACGGCGGCGCCGCCCTGGCCGCCTACCGCGAACCGCTCGGAGGACGCTGGGTGGTGCTGGCGAGTCTCCCGCTCGAACAGGTCGAACCCACTCCCTATCAGCGGGGGTTGTCCGAGGGACACGTGCGGCGGCTCACGGACGTAATCTCCCGGACGGGGTTGTACCTCGACCCCGTCATTGCCGTCCGTGTCGGACCCGGGAAGTACCAGACGCCCAACGGGTTTCACCGCAGTGAGGCGATGCGCCAACAGGGCGCCCGGGCGATCACGGCCCTGGTGGTGCCTCAGCCACAGGTTGCGCGGCTGATCCTGGCGCTGAATGTGGAGAAGGCCCACAACCTCCGCGAGAAAGCGGTGGAGGTCATCCGGCTGGCCCGACATCTGGCAGCGCTGTCCCCGGCTCCGGAAAGGGACTACGCACTGGAGTTCGAGGAACCTGCGTTCCTGACGCTCGGTCTGTGCTATGAGCAGAACGGACGATTCGCCGGCGGGGCCTACCACCCCCTCCTGCGACGCGTGGACGAGTTCCTCGACGAAAAGCTCCCCAGGGCCATCGCCCGCCGGGAGACCTACGCCCGCGGCCTGCTCCAGGTGGATGCCCGCGTGACCGACCTCGTCCGGCAGCTCAAAGCCAAGGGGCTGGTGAATCCGTACCTCCGGAGCTTCGTCGTCGCGCGTCTCAATCCGCTCCGGTTCCGGAAGGGTGCGACCCTGTCGATTGAGGAGGCGATCGAAAAGATGACAACGGCAGCCGGAAAGTTCAACGTCGACAAGATCACGGCGGCCGATCTCGCTCGCAGCGCTGCGGCGGCCGTCCCGGACGAAGGCGAGTAAGAGCGGGCACCGGGAAGAATACGACACCGTTGACACGTCGGGCGGCCCCGCACGGTCCATGCGACCTGGCGGCCCCCGCCCAGGCCGGCCCCTTTCAGAACCGTCGCTGCCGATCGATCAGGAACTGCACGAGCGCCTTGTCGAACGTCATGCTCGTATCCACCTGAACGAAGTCGGCGCGCAGGCCGGCCGCCTCGGCGCGGTACCGACCGATGAACGCCCGCAACGCGGCCAGGTAATCCGTCCGGATGGCCTCGGGATCGGCCACGACGGACGCCGGCGACTCGACATCCTGGAACCGACGCAACCCCACGAACGGGAACTGCACCTCTTCGACGTCGAGCACCTGAAACAGGATCAGATCGTGCCCGCGGAAACGGAGGTGGTGCAGGGCGTCGATCACCTCCGCAGGTTCGTCCAGAAAGTCGCTCAACACGATCATCAGGCTTCGCCTCCGGACCCGGTCAGCCATCTTGTGCAGCGAGGCGGCCAGACCGGTCCGTCCCCGGGGGCGGACGCGAGCCAGATGCCCCAGAATGGCCATGAGATGGGCCCGGCGACTTCGCGGGGGAAGAAAGGCGCGCAACTCCGTATCGAAACATGCCAGACCCACCGCGTCCTGCTGACGGATCATCATGTACCCGAGGGCCGCAGCCAGACAGACGGCGTAGTCGAACTTGGTCATCCGCCCGCCCGCGCCGGGCGTCTGGAGTTCCGGCGGGTAGGCCATGCTTCCCGAGGTGTCCACGAGGAGGTAGCCGTCGAGGTTCGTTTCCGCCTGGTACTTCTTGACGTAGAAGCGATCCGTCTTGCCGAAGACGTTCCAGTCGATCTGGCGCAGGTCGTCGCCCGAAACGTACTTGCGGTGCTCGGAGAACTCCACCGAGAACCCGTGGTACGGCGAACCATGCAAACCCGCCAGGAAACCCTCGACGATGAATCTCGCCTTGAGATCCAGCCGCTGAACCTGCTGGATCACATCCGGCCGGAGATAGGAGGCGGCGCTGGGCATCCGCTACCTTCCCGCTGATGGAGGCCGCGAACGGACCGGCACCGCCTCCGGGGCCCTCGCGGCCGGGGGCCCCGGCACCCGGCCGGCCCCGTCCCGCTCCAGCAGCGCGGCATCGTTACCCAGCGCGAAGGCGGCCTCCTTGAGCCGGCGGCTGCGGCGGCTTTCGATGAGCACCACGACCATCGCAATCACGATCACCCCTGCGATGACGTAGTGCTCGGCGTGCCTCACGTCCGCCAGCAGCGTTTCCGACTTCTCGCCGAAGTACCAGCCCAGCAACACGAGTACCGGCACGCTCACCAGCGCGGCCAGCCCGTCGGCCAGCACGAACTTCCACCACGAAAGCCCCACGACGCCCGCCGACGCGAAAATCATCGCCCGCGCCCCCGGCATGAACCGCCCCGCGACCACAATCTTGGCCCCGTGCCGGTGGAAGCGGTCCTTCACTCGCCCCAGATCCACCCGGGCAAAAAACCGGCGGATCCAGCGGTGCTCCAGCACGTGATCGCCGAAACGACGCCCGACCGCAAAAAGGAAGAAATCGCATCCCAGCACGCCGATCAGCGTGAGAGGGAGCATCACCACGAGGCGTGCCCGGCCGGTATGGCACAGGAAACCCGCCGTAAGCAGAGGAATGTCCTCCGGAATCGGCAACCCGAAGCCCGCGGCCAGCAGTGCCAGAACGATGCCCAGATAGGAAGCGTGCTGAAGCCACTCCATGTCGATCGTCTCTGCCCCTGGCCGGGTACCCCCGACCCGGACACTCGCGGGACCGCCTTTCGGGCGGCGCGGCTCGCGGCAGGCCACTCTGACGCCGGTTCGCGACCGGTTTGCGGCAGGCCCCGACCGGCGCTACACTGGGAGCAACCCGCCATCATATGCGCCCGGAGCCGGAGTGCAATCAGGTGACTCAGACAAGGTGGTACGCGGACGGCCTGCGCTTCGAGTGTACGCAGTGCGGCAACTGCTGCGGGGGCGCCCCCGGTTACGTGTGGGTCAGCCGGGAGGAAATCCGGAAGATCGCCCGCTACATGGACCTGACCGCGGAGGAGTTCGCCCGGCGGTACGTCCGGCGGGTGGGGTTCAAGTTCAGCCTGATCGAGAAGCCCAACCTGGACTGTATCTTCCTTCACCACGCGGACGGCAAGGGCACATGCAGCATCTATCCCGTCCGTCCGCTCCAGTGTCGGACGTGGCCCTTCTGGAACGTCAATCTCAAGACGGCCGGGGCATGGGCCGCCGCCGGCGAAGGCTGTCCCGGAATCAATCATGGCCCCCTCCACAACCTCATTACGATCGAGCGGATCCGGACGGCGATGACATGGTCGGACGTACCCTGACGCCCGCACAGACGGAGGCGATCCGTCAAGCCGCGCAACGCTCCGACGTCTGCGGGGCAATGGCCGAACTGTACCGGGATCTTGATCGCGAAATCGCCGCGCGGACACCGCGGTGCCGGAACCGGGGGCTTTGCTGCCGCTTCGATGAGTTCGGCCACGAGCTCTACGTCACAACCCTCGAGGTAGCTTATTTCCTGGCCCTCCACAGGCCGGAGGTCCAGGCGCCCTGCGCCACGGGAATCGGCGACGGGCCGGCCTACCCTGCGCAGGCCTCGGCGGGCTGCCCCTATCAGGTGAACGGCCTCTGCACGGTCCGCACCGGGCGGCCGATGGGCTGCCGCATCTTCTTCTGCGATCCCGACTCCGCCGCCTGGCAGGGACCGCTGACCGAGGCCTTTCTCCAACGCGTTCGTCGCCTCCACGATGACTTGGGCGTCCCCTACGTTTACGCCGAATGGCGGGCCGTGCTCGCGGCCCTGGCTCGGGCCGGCGCCCCGCACCCGGGTGCCGAACGGATCGACCCTCCGGAGACGACGGTTGACAATGTCGCCCGGCCCGGGTAGCTAGTGGATCCTGAGGACGCGAAGGCGGGGACCGTTTACCCGGACTGAGAGGCATTACCATGCGGTGGTTCGTGCTTGCAATCGTGGGTGCCCTGATCTGGACCTGTCAGACCGGCTGCGGCCCCACCATGACGGAGACCCCGGCCAAACGTTCCCACGATTATCAGCACGCGGCCGACCTCGAAACGCGGATGCTCCGGGAGGACATCGAAACCTTCCTCCTGATGGATCACCCATCGCACCTGACTCGCTGGCAAGTGGAATAGCGTCGCGCCGCCGCGGGCATCGCTCGAGGACGGCCTGCCCCCGGACCGGGTGCCCAAGGCGCCGGGGCGGCCGGAAGCGCCCTTGACCGCCGCCGGCCGGCAACGTACACCTGTGCTCGGAAACCCGTAGCCGCGAAGCCTCGCGCAGGGCGGCTTCGGCAGCGGGCCCCGTGCGCCGGCGGCGCGGCGGGCGCGTGCAAGAAATCGGTTCTGCTCTCGGAGGTCTTCTCAATGGCAGGTACCTGCAACATCGCCCTGCTCGGGCAGGGCTTCATGGGGCGTACTCACAGCAACGCTTGGCTGAAGGTCGCGAAGTTCTTCACCGATCTGCCGCTCGCCCCGGTGATGCACACGAGCTTCGGCATGCCCGCCGAGCAGCCCCAGCGTTTCACCGACCAGTGGGGCTGGCAGCATGCCGCCGAGGACTGGGAAAAGGTCGTCAAGGACCCGGACATCCAGCTCGTCGACATCGTCAGCCCGAACAACATGCACGCCCCGATGGCCATCGCGGCCATGCAGGCCAGGAAGCACGTCGCCTGCGAGAAGCCGCTCTCGGCCACGCTGGCGGAGGCCCGCAAGATGGTCGAACTGGCCAGGAAGGCCAAGGTTAAGACATTCGTCTGGTACAACTACAGGCGGTGTCCGGCCGTGGGCCTGGCCCACCGGCTCGTGAAGGCCGGCAAGATCGGCCGCATCTACCACGTCCGCTGCGTGTATCTCCAGGACTGGGCCGGGCCCCAGGTTCCGCTGCTCTGGCGGTTCCAGAAGGAACTCGCCGGAAGCGGCGCCCACGGCGATCTCAACGCCCACATCATCGACATGGCGCGATTCGTCACGGGCGACGAGATCGTGGAGGTGTCCGGTGCGATCGCCGAAACCTTCATCAAGGAGCGAACGATCCCGACGGCCGGGGCCGCCGGCGGCATCGCCGCGGGGGCCAAAGGCGGGGCCCGAAAGGGAAAGGTCACCGTCGATGACGCCGTCCTGTTCCTGGCCCGATTCAAGGGGGGGGCGGTGGCGAGCTTCGAGGCGACGCGCTTCGCCACCGGTTACAAGAACTTCAACGGATTCGAGATCCACGGCGAAAAGGGCGCGCTGCGATTCAACTTCGAGGACATGAACCGCCTCTCCTATTACGACGCCACGGCCGAGCCGGCCGTTCAGGGCTGGACCGACATCATGTGCACCGACGGGACCCATCCCTACGTGCGCTACTGGTGGCCGGCCGCCCACATCCTCGGCTACGAGCACGGGTTCATCAACGAGGCGGCCGACATCCTTCGAGTGCTCGGCGGTCAGCAGCCCGAGGTGCCGATCCCGACCTTCGCCGACGCCTATGAGACCCAGCGCGTCCTGGAGGCCGCCCTGCTTTCGGCCGAGAAGAAGGCCCCGGTCAAGCTGGCGGACGTGAAGTAGCCCCCGGGCTGCCCGGAACCGGAGGGATGGTCAAGGCACCCCCGGCCCGGCGGGCCGGCCCCGGAGGAGCCGGAATACCGGCGAACCGTCAAGGATCAACCATCGGCCCAGCGGGCGTGTCTGCAATTGCGGAGGTGGCCCATGCGCATCGTCGCCTCGTCGGCTCCGGCACTGCTGACGGTCCTCTACCTCGCGACGGGATGCGTGAACGTCCGCGTGCCCGACGTGTACATCGACGCGTCCGCCCCGACCAGCGGGCCGGCCCGCCGCTACACGCCGTACGGCCGGGAGCTGGACAAGGTCGTCCGTCGTCAGGCGGCGGTCAGCCGGAAGGTCCAGGAACGCAACTGGGAGGATCTCAACGAAGAACTCAGCGAATGGACAGCGGACATTCGCAAGCTCGCCGGGCGCGCCGACACCTCGAAGAATCCGGCCCGGATGAGAGAATACACATCGGGGCTGCTGGCGGAGGTCAAGTCGGCACAACAGGCCGCGGCGGCACGGAACGCCCAGGCCGCCGCCCGTGCCGTAGATCGGACGGACGTGTGGCTCGATCGACTGAGCCAGGAGTTCCCCGTCACCGAGCCGGCGCCGTAGGCCGTCCCCGCCGGGACGGCCCTCTGGGGTGGCCCCTCCCGCCCTTCGAAGCTGATCGCCCGGTGCACCCCTGAGGCCCCCAAGGCGAATCAGGGCCCGTGCGAAGCCCCGAGCGCGCGGGCTCTCCGGAATCGAAGACCCCGGGCCGGTGCCGCGTCGTCGTTTCGATCCCCACGCGCCTCGCGAAGTATCCCGCCTCGCCCGCGTCCCGCATGCGGCTATCGGGGCACTGGCCTGCGGGCATCCAACCGCTCCGCTGCGAGGAGGGCCGCGCCCATCGCGCCCGTCATCGGCGCATCCGGACAGACGATGACCGACCGGCCCGTCGCGGCCTCCAGCGCGGATGCCATTCCGGACACCTGCGCCACGCCCCCTGTGAACACGATCGGCTCATTCAGGCGCCCGCCCGCCATGGCCGCAACGCGGGTGGCAATCGCCTTCTGAACGCCGGCCGCCACGTCGGCCGGAGAAACACCCGCGGCCAGCAACCCGACGATCTCGGTCTCCGCGAACACGGCGCACATGCTGCTGATCGCCGCCGGAGCCGCGCTGCGGGACGCCAGTTCGCCCAGCGACGCCACCGAAACGCCCAGACGGTCGGCAACGATCTCCAGGAAGCGGCCGGTTCCCCCCGCACATCGGTCGTTCATGGCGAAGTCGCGGACACGGCCGGACGCATCCAGCCAGATCAGTTTGCTGTCCTGCCCGCCGATATCGACCACCGTCGAAGCATCGGGCCGCCGGTAGCGCACGCCGCGCGCCTGGCACGTGATCTCGGTGATGGTCGTATCGGCCAGACGCAGGAGATTCCGACCGTAACCCGTGGCCACGCAGGCGCGGATCGCCGAACGATCCAGGCCCTGCCCGACCAGGAGACGATCTAGCAGCTCGGTCGCCAGGGCCTCCTGCCGCACGCCTTGGTCGGCGCAGCCGGCCGCCGCCACCCGGTCCGCGTCCACGTCCCACAGGACGATCTTGATCCGCCGCGAACCGGCGTCGATTCCGACGGCGATGTTCATTTCCGGCGCCCCCGGGCCGCCTCGATCACGGCCCCGATCCGCGTCCGCAGTGCGGGTTCGATCGGGTCGGCCACGGGCGGCACATCGATCTCCGCCACGGGAAGCCCGAGCCGGTCGCGCACGGCGTCCGCGATCACGATCCCCTCCGTCGCACAGTGACTGGCGCCGGGCACCCGGCACACGATCACCGCCTCACAGCCCCACCGCTCGGCCTCGGCGCAGATCCGCCCCGCGCGGTCGGCCGAGGCCCCCGTCATCGGATCGGCCAGGACCATGCGCGCCAGGGCCTCCAGAGGCGGGAGATCTTCAGGGATCTCATCCAGCGCGTGTGTGAACATGTAATCAGTCCCGCAGACCCGACCGCCACACTCCTCCACCAGATTCATCACTCGCAGATCCGCCGGCGGGTTCACCCAGAAGAGCCGCACGGCCTCGGCCGCCGGCAGCGCAAGTCCCTGCGAGCGGCGGCGGGTCACTTCGTCGCACAGGTCACCGAGAACGCGCATCGCCTCGTCCCAGTCGGAACAGTAGTGAATCGCCAGCATCTCGGCCAGCAGCATCTCCAGGGACGGCATCAGAGGCCGGGGCGAAAGGAACACCGTCTCCCGAAGCTGCCGGAGCCGACGTCGGAGGGCGTTGGCGCGCCGGATGCCCGCCGCCACCCCGCCGGCATCCAGCGGCAGGCCCCCGGCCGCCTCGCACAGGGCGGCCCACACCCGTTCCAGCTCGCCGCGTACGAACTCCACGCTCCGGCACGACGCCACGTATCCGCCGGGCAGAAGAACCGAGGCTTCATGAGCCTCCGGGCGCCGCCGATGCGGAACCTCCCACCAAACGATCCGGCGGCCGGTCGCCTCGAGCCGCTGGGCGATCGCCGAGAAGTCGTCGCAGGTCGCCCCGACGCCGCACACCAGCAGGTCGGGCTCGGGGAACTCGCTGCCGGACAGGAATGCCCCCAGCATCGCCCGGACCGGACAGAAGGACTCGCCCACGCCCAGCGAATCCGCGATCTTCAGCAGGGGCGTGAAGCCCTCCATGATGCAGGGCGTCCACCAGCACCCGTCCGGGTAAAAGGCGACCACCCGCGGCAACGACCAGGCCAGCACGGCAATCGTGCCGAGATCCTTCATGCAACCGACAATGATCCGTCCGTCGCGGCGGGCCTGGTGGAGGCGATCCTCCTCCGTGAGCACAAGATTCCACAGCCGCAGGGCCGCCGGAGACGGATCGAACCGCAGCCGCGCCAGCCTGCGATAACCGCCGTCGAAATGCCGTTCCAGCGGGCCGCCGTACCCCGGCTCGTCGAGTCCGCTCTCCCGGAGTTGCGCGTACCGCCCGCGCCAGTCGGCCAGCGAAATCGTCCGCAGCTCGCCCATCATGCGAGCATCTCCAGGAAGGCGCGGATCCGCCCGGCGGACGAGGCCCCGCCCCCAGGCCCCCCGCCGTCGAGTTCGAGGAGCGGCACGGGCAGCGACTGCCTCAGCCGCTCGGCCTCGGCCGCCCAGACGTCGCACCATGTGAATCGACAGAGCAATACGCCCTCCACCGAACGGCGCTCGATCTGCTCGGCCAGCCAAGCATGCAGCGACTCATTGGGGCGGGCAAACGGCTCCCGAAGCCCGTCGAAGTAGGCGTCCACGAGAGCCCCGAATGGATCCTCGCCTGATCGATCCTCAGAGAACCGAGCCGGCCAACACCGTTCGCCGGTTTCCGTCGCATCCAGCACGATGTCGGCACCGATGGCGGCAAGTCGTTCAGGCAGGTCAAGGTCCTCTCGCAACCGGGGCCCCCCGAGCAGGGCCAGGCGCACCCGTCGTCCTCCGGACACCCGGCCGGCGCGCGGCGTGACGGGCCGCCGAGACCGCCGATCCCGTTCTCTCATGTGCCGACGCATCGCCTCGACCAGATCGGCCTCCGACGGGGATCGCCCCCCCAGGCGAACAAGCCACTCCCCCAGGCGCCGCAGCTCGTCGGCGTACAGGCCTCGCGCCGAATCGCCCCGCGTGAAAGGAACGTTAAGAAGAAACACTTCCCTGCCCGCGCGCAGGGAGCACAGTTCGGCCGCCCGACGCATCTGGTCGCAAGACGTGGCGAACACCACGCCGCCGACGCGATCCGTCCGGGCCGCGTGACACGCGAACGCCGCCGCGAACGGGCACATCCCGGCTATGCCGCTCCAGAACCCTTCCGCCCGCGGCGGGATGACCCGCTCGGGGCGCAGACCGTGGGCGGCCACCCACTCCGGAGGTACCCACGGGCTCGAGTACGCCACGACAGCCGCCACGGCTTCACCCCGGCGCGCCCGCGCGCCGGTTGGCGCGGACGGTCTCGAACAGGGCCTCGACCCGCACCGCGATCCGCGCCGAGTCCGACGGGGAGTAGTCCGTCTCGATCCTCAGGTAAGGCAGACCGAGCTCCCCCTCCACCAGCTCACGGACACGACGCGATTCCACATCATAGGTCAGACACGCCTGCCAGATCAGCTCCACGACGCAGTCCGGCCGATACTCGGCAACCAGTCGCCGCAGCAGGTCCAGCCGCCGGTCGTTCGGCGTCATGACCGAGCAGGGCAGGTGGAAGTACTTCTCCGCGAGCGCCCGAACGGGGTCAGCCGCCGACTCGTCCACGTCTTCGAGGACCGGCTTGAGACCCGTGCAGTTCTCCTGGCAGACGATCAGCCCGCCCCCCGCCTCGATGATCTCCACCACCCGTTCCGCCCCGTGCACGACCGGCACGCCCGTCAACAGCACGCGCACACGTCGGCCGTTCCCTTCGTCCCGTCGGCCCGCCCAGAGGCGCAGGGCGGCCTCGTAGTGATCGAGATCGGCGGGGATGCACGAAATGCTGCTCTTGAACATCAGCAGCTGCCGACCCGTCAGCGGCGGGGCGTCGCACCGCATCAGCTCCGCGAGTCGGCGCCGAAGCGACCGCTCACGGTTCATGTCGGCAATGGCCCGGCGCAGGCACCCCTCAGCGACCCGAACGCCGAACCGCCGCTCCAGCTCGGCCCGCAGCTTGCGCAGCTCCCGGTACCAGTGCTCGAAAGCATCCGGATCGTCCGGCTTGTGCGGAAGCTCGAGGACATGCATCGCACGCCGACGACCCATCAGCTCGAACATCTTCTTCTTGCCGTCGCAGGTGGTTTCCGCGACGACCAGATCGGCCATCTCCAGAAACGGGTTGCTGCGGAGAACGTCGTAGCCGTACGTGGACTTGATCAGAGGACACAGGTTGCTCGGAAGATCCGCCTCCGCCGCGGGGATCGTCCCGGTCGAACCCCCGCACAGGCACACGGGCACGGCCCCGGCGGCCAGAATCAGCTCCCTCGGCGTGAACTCGCACATGATCCCAACGATCGGCCGCCCCGAGGCCCTGGCCGCCCGCGCGTACTCCAGGCAGTTGGGAATCATCCGGCCGAACCACCCCAGCGGATCCCCCGGATCGGCCCGGGGCCGGCCCGCCGTCTCCGCCGGGCCTTCGCAACGAGGACATCGCGTCATGCATGCACCCGCCCGGCCCGTACGCGAGCCACGAAAACGCCCTGCACGATCTTCCGCGCATGGGCAAGCCCTCGGACGAACGCGAGTTCCCCGGTCAGACCCTCCAGCGCAGCCGAGTCGAAGCCGAGGATCCGCAGCGCGTCGTAGGCGAGCTGCGCCTCGAGCATCTGGATGTAGAGGTCGGCGCATCCGGGAAACCGGCCGCTGTCTTCGGCAACCTCCACCGAGCATCCGGCCGACTCCAGCAGCCTCACATAGCCCGGGATATCCAGAAGGTTGGCGAACTTCATGAAGCGCAGGAACCGCGCCGCCTCGTCTCCAGTCATCGGAACGGAGCCCTCCACCCAGTCCGTGAAGGCGATCGTCCCGCCCGGCCGGACCAGGCGCACGGCCTCGGCGATCAGCCGCTCCTTTTCCACCACGTAGCACCAGGCGTCCTCCCCCCAGACGAAGTCCATGCTCCCGTCCGGCAGGCCCGTCTGCGTGGCCTCGCCCAGCACGAACTCGATCCGGTCGCCCAGGCCCGCCTCGGCCGTCCGTCGGCGCCCCAGCTCCACCATGTGCGGGGTGGCGTCCACGCCGATCATCCGTCCAACCCCGCGAAGTCGCACCAGGAACCGCATCCCGGCGCCGGAGGCGCAGCAGAGGTCCACGCCGGCCATCCCCGGCCGGATATCCGCGCGATCCGCCAGATCGTTCGACGATCGCAAGCCGCCGATGTGTATTTGTTCCCCCATCAGCAACTCCCAGAGCCGACCCTCCGGGCCGCTGTAAACCGACTGGACATCGCGCAGACCGATCCCCGGTAGCTGCCTCATCGCGCGTACCTCCGAATCAAAGGAACCCCAATCCGCAAACGAAGGAAACCGGATGGGCGCGGCAGGATCGCAGCGCTACGGGACGACGTGCCATTCGCCCGGCGCGGGCTGAAACCTGAACGGCAACGGCTGCGGGGACACCTCAACGCGGTACTTCCCCTTGAACTTCGCGGGTACTCGCCACGAGTACCTGCACACTCCGCCTCATCCGTACTCGAACTTGCCGGAGGCCAGGAGCTTGCCCGACTCGTCGTAGATCTGCACACGGGGCAACTCGGGCCGGGCGCCGTAGGCCCAACGCTCGTACTCCTCGCCGCCCTGCCCCGTGAAGCCGAAATCCACCTCCACGCTCCGCCCCAGGAGCCCCCGACGCAGCCGCGTCGTCGTCTTGACCGTCAGCGGCTGCCCCAGTCTCAGGAGCGTGCTGCGTCCCGCTTCGATAGTGAACCGCCGGGCCGACGGACCCGCCTTGCCCTGAAGTGTCACGTCCTGCCCGTTCGAGTCCACGGCGCGCAGGGCCAGACCCCACACCGAGTACTCTCCCGTCGGCAGATGCCACCGCCCGCCGTTGCACGCCAGGTACTGCACGCCGCTGTCCGATAGAAGCGTCAGGGTCACGGCCGGATCGCCCACCTCCAGTACCCCGGTCTGGATTCGGGCCTTCTCGAAGCCGATGGACGACCCGTCGGGCCCCACACGAACGTCGTGGTAATCGTTGCCGACCCGAAGCACCCGGGTCAGCGGTTGCACCTCGAACCCGCCGCTGCGGGCATAGTCTTCGCCGAAGCGCCCGTCGCCGTCCCGATCGATCGCCAGCACATCGGCCCCCGGCGTCAGCCCGCCGTCCCGCGCGGGGGACAGACGGGCAAAGCTGTCGTAACGACCATCCAGATTCGCATCCAGCAACGCGATGCGATGCCGGCGCCCGTCGAAGGTCGCCTCGCCGACGCAGGCCTCCGCCGCGTGCATGAAGAGCGAGGGTCTCCAGCCGGGCCTGAGGTAGAGATAGACGCGGACCCCGGGCCGGCCCCGGGGCGGCTCCCGAGTCCATTCGATCGGACCGAACCGCCGGAGGCGTATCGTCTCCCCGTTCCATGTCAGTGGCGCGGCGGATGCCGTGAGTGGTTTCTCGTCGGAGAGATCGCCGTCTCCGTTCGTGTCCGCGACCAGGCGTCCCGCGCCGCTCCGCTCCAGAGCGACCAGAGCGGTCCTGGGCCCGACAGGCGCCCGGAAATACGTCACATCTCGCAGAAAGCCCGACGGCAACCGCACGCCGGCCGGTCTGTCCGCATAGGGGAGCCACGCCCCCGCAGCGTCGAAAACAGCCTTGTTCTGCCAAAAATCGAATGGTTGATGCCGGAGAGGAAAGGTGCCTTGGGCCGCAGAGAAACCCACGGGCAGGCCCGCCCCCATTGCCGTCGCGAACCGTACGAGCAGAAGCCTCATGACCTGCCGTCCCGGGCGGCCTGTTCCCGAAGCCATCTCTGATGCTACCCTCCCGGCCCGCGATGTCAATCTGCCGCTCAAAGCCCCGTGAATGCCGCCATCGCGTGCAGCCACGCCCTCGATTGACCCCCGCCGGCCGGGTAAGATGCACATATGTCCCCGTCACGGCAGGAATCTCTGCGCCGGATCCCTTCGATCGACGCGCTGCTGCACGACCCGGATGTCCGAAGCTGGGCCGACGCGCTGCCCCCCCGCATCGTCCTGGACGCGCTCCGGACGGCCGTCGCCGAGATCCGCCGGACGGTCGCCAACGTGCCTGACACCGACGTCCAGACCCTTCGCCGGCAGATCATCGAACAGGCGGCCGCCCGGGCCCGCTCGACCGTCAGACCTCACTATCGCCGCGCCATCAACGCGACCGGGATCATCCTCCATACGGGGCTGGGCCGGGCGGTGCTGGCGGAGGCGGCCATGCGGCAGATCCAGCTCGAGCTGTCGGGCTACTCGCTGCTCCAGGTGGACACGGAAACCGGCAAACGCTCGCGCCGGGACGCCCGGATCGAATGGCTTCTTCGGGCACTCACCGGCACCGAGGCCGCCACGGTCGTCAACAACAACGCCGCCGCCACATCACTCGTGCTCCGTGCCCTGTGCAAAGGCCGCGAGGTGATCGTCTCCCGCGGCCAGCTCGTGGAAATCGGCGGGTCGTTCCGTCTCCCGGAGGTCATGGAGGCCAGCGGAGCCCGGCTCGTCGAGGTCGGCACGACCAACAAGACGCACCTGCGGGACTACGAACGGGCCATCACCGCCGACACGGCCGCCATCCTGCGCGTGCACCCGAGCAATTACCGGATCATCGGCTTCACGGCCGAAGTGCCGCTGGAACCCCTCGTCGCACTCGCACACGCCCGAGGCATCCTCCTGATCGACGACGTCGGTGCCGGTGCCCTGTTCGACCCGGCTCGACTCGGGTACTCCTCCGAACCGACCCTTCCCGGCTCGATCCGCGCCGGGGCGGACGTGGTCCTGTGCAGCGCCGACAAGCTGATCGGGGCCTCGCAGGGCGGCCTCATCCTCGGACGGGCGGATCTCATCGAACGCGTGCGAAAGAACCCGTTCGCCCGGATCGTCCGCGTGGGCAAGCTGACCCTGGCCGCGCTCGAGGCGACGCTCACGCTCTTCCTGGACGAAGCCCGGGCGTTCGCTGAGGTTCCGACGCTTCGCATGCTCGTCCGGCCTCGGGAAGAACTGGCCGCCCAGGCCGAGCGGATCGCCGCCGCCATCTCGGCGCGGGTCTCCGCAGCCCTCCTCACGGTCCGGACCGTGGACGGCCATTCCGAGATGGGCAGCGGCTCGCTGCCGGCCCAGGAACTGCCCACGCGGCTCGTAACGATACGCCCGGCCCGGCTCGACGCCGGCGAACTGGCCCGGCGACTGCGCCGTTGCGAGCCGCCGGTCTTCGCACGCGTCCACCGCGACCACGTCCTGATCGATCCCAGGACCCTGCTGGACGGCGAGGAAGAAACCGTCATTCAGGCGATCGTCTCCGTCCTCGAGACGCCCTCGTAGACGCCCGCGCAGGGGCGGACCGGGATACGCACATGTTTCCCGAGCAGATCAACATCACCCTTGGAACCGCCGGACACATCGACCACGGCAAGACCGCCCTCATCCGGAACCTCACCGGCTGCGACACCGACCGGCTCAAGGAGGAGAAGGAACGCGGCATGTCGATCGAGCTGGGATTCGCCCCCTGCCGGCTCGGCAACCTTGAGGTCGGCGTGGTGGACGTCCCCGGGCACGAGAACTTCATCCGAACCATGGTCGCCGGCGCAACGAGCATCGACGGCGTCATCTTCGTGGTGGCGGCCGACGACGGCGTCATGCCCCAGACCCGGGAACACCTGGACATCCTGACCCTCCTGAACATCCGGCATGGAGTGGTCGCGCTCACCAAGTCGGATCGCGTCCCCCCCGACGAACTGGAGGCGGCGCGGGAGGCGGTCCGGGCGTTCCTCCAGGGCACCTTCCTCGCCGAAGCCCCCATCATTCCCGTTTCGAACATTACGGGCGAGGGACTGGGAGAGCTGTACCGCCAGATCGAAGCCATGGTCGCCACGATACGGCCGCGCCCCCTCGACGGCCTCTTCCGCCTCCCCGTGGAGCGCGCCTTCTCAACGAAGGGCTACGGCACCGTCGTGTGCGGAGTGCCCGTATCCGGATCGGCGCGGATCGGCGACGAACTCGTCCTGCTCCCCCACGACCTGCGCGGCCGGATCAAGGCTATCCAAGTCTTCCGCCGACCCGGCCAGGAGGTCAGGGCCGGACAGTGCACGGCCATCAACATCCCGCACTGGGACCATCGTCTGATCCGACGCGGCGACGTGCTGACCGTGCCGGACTGCTTTGTGCCCCGGACGTGGTTCGCCTGCCGATTGCGGCTGCTGCCCGGCCAGGGCATCTTTCTCAAGAGCGGCTCACGGGCGAAGTTCCACACGGGGACCGCCGACCTCACCGCCACCGTCTACCCGATGACCGCCCCCCGGCTTCAGGCCGGCGAGGAAGCCCTCGTCCAGATCCGAACCGATTCTGCGCTGGTTGCCGGGCCGGGCGACCGCTTCATCCTTCGAAGCCTATCGCCCGTCCGCACGATCGGCGGCGGGTGCATCCTCGAGCCTCTTCCCCAACGACGGCGACGACGGCCGGAAGTCCTGGCAGATCTGGAGGCCCTTGCGGACGCCTTGGCCGATGAGGCTCGCCACATCGAGCATCACCTCAGGAGAGCCATGGCCCCCGCGACCCCGGATGAGCTGGCCCTCGCGTGTATGCGGACGCCGGAACAGGCGCGGCAAGTCCTCTGCAACCTCGTACGGGACGATCGGGCGATCCGCGTCGGCCAGACGGGTTATCTCCACACGGAGGCCGCCGAGCGGCTCGAAGCCCGCCTGCTGACCTTGCTGGACGAGTACCATTGCCGCTGCCCCGAGAGCCCGGGGATGACCCTCGAGCAGGTGTACCAGGCCCTGGACACCTCCAAGGAAACCGCCGCGGCGTGTGCCGAGCGGCTCAAGGCCCGCCAGGCCGTCATCAAGCACGGCCAACGACTTGCCCTCCCGTCGCACCGTCCCAGGCTGGCCGACGGCGGGAACCTCCTCGCCGAACGCGCGGAGCAGGCGTTTCGCAATCGGCCGTTCGCCCCGCCCGGCGCACACGAGCTGGCCGCCGAACTCGGGATTACGCCGCCCCAGGCCACCGCGCTCATCCAGACGCTCATCGAGCGCGAACGGCTCGTGCGGGTTGCCCCCGATCTGGTCTTCCACCGCGAAGCCGTCGAAAACGCCCGCCGCATCCTCATCGAGACCATCCGCAGGGAGGGCCCCCTCGAAAGCGTGCGATTCAAGTACCTCCTTGCTACGACCCGGAAGTTCGCGATTCCCCTGCTCGACTACTTCGATCGCATCGGCCTGACACTGCGACGCAACAACACCCGGTACCTGCGTCCCAACTGACTGGCGGCCCGTCGCTACCCGACTGAGGGACGTGCCGGTACTGCCGAGCCCGGTGGCGCGCACCGGGTGCGTTTCAGCCCGGCCATCGAACGCAGCCAGCTGCCATCCTTCCCGCTGCAGTGCCGATGCGGCCGGCGCGCTGAGCTGGCCACCCGCCTGTAAGCCGCGGTTGCAAGCTGCGGCGCGTGACGGCTCGGGACCAGCTTCACACCTCAGGCCCGTCAGCAACATTAAGAGCTCAATTCACTGGAATGCCATAACCATATCTGATTCATAATGTTACAACTAGAAACGTACTCCGGAGCCTTGCCCTGAACCAGAGGGATGGCGCCAGTCCGATAAAGTTCCCGCGTTAGCCGCGCGCCAGTTTACTTCTCCCCCTTGGGCCGAGTCCGGTGACTCCGCCGGCACCCACGCTCCCGGGAATAACCGCCCGGCCCCTCGCGTTCTCCAGAAGGGAGAGCGGCTTCCCGGCATTACGGGCTGCTCGGAAGAAACCCTGCTCCAGCGGCAACAATACTGATACGCGGCGCTGTCGGTGCCGAGTGAGGCGCTTCACGTGCCTGATGACGTCGAACTCCTGCGACAGGTCCGCCGCGGAAGCGACGCAGCGTTTCGCATGCTGCTCGAGCGACATGGGCGATACCTCTATGGCATCGCCCATGCCCTGACACGTAACGCGGCCGATGCGGACGACCTCGTCCAGGAGACCTTCGTCGGAGCACTCAAGGCCGGCTTCCGGGGTGAGGCCTCCCTGCGAACGTGGCTGGTTCGGATTCTCGTACGAAGGGCCGCGATGCTATACAGGTCGCGGCGCCGGCGTCCGGCCTTCGAGCCGCTCGGGACCGGTGCGGACGACGACCCGACCGGGGAGTTGCCGGGGCATCCGGACAGTCCAGGAACCGAAGCCCGGCTGGACCTGACCATGATGCTGCAAGGACTATCGCCCGAACATCGGGCGGTAATCGTGCTGCGGGAGCTGGAGGGGCTTACGTACGACGAGATTGCTGCAACCCTTGGGGTTCCACGAGGCACCGTCGAATCGCGACTCCACCGCGCTCGCGAGGCCCTGCGCCGACGGTTCCGGGGGTACTTCGAGTAACGGCCGTCGGAATGCGTCAGCGGAACGAATCGCCATGATGTGCGAACGCAGCCCAGAAATCCACCGTTATCATGACGGCGAACTCGCGGCCGAGCAACGGTCTTCGATTGAAGATCACCTGCCTCAGTGTCCGCACTGTCGCAAGCTGCTCACCGACCTCCGCAGCCTGTCTTTGCTCTTCGGACGGGCCGGGCTGGTTCCGATGCCCGCCGATCTGCCGCGGCGGCTGTGCCACCCTCGCCGCCTTGTCGAGGACATGGCCATCCGGCGTGCCGCCGGATGGCTGACGGCCGCCGCCGCGGCCGTGCTGGCCGGCGCGATTCTGATCCGTTCAGGCGCTCGCGACGTGTCCGAGATCCGGCCGACGGTGTGGGAGACTGTGGCCGTCATGCCTCCGGCGGACGTCCAGGACGACGCCAGCGCCGCCACCGTAGCGATGGCACAGTGGATGGCCGACGAGCTGTCGTCGGACAACGGTGATCTCAGATGACCAGGGCAGTGGTAATCGTGGGATTCCTGATGGCGTTCGTCGCGGGGTGGGTCGTGGGCAATGAGTGGCCTCGACCTGCCCCGGCGCCGGCCGGCCGACCGGGACGACACGGGGGTTGGCTCACGGCCGAGCTGAACCTGACCCCGCAGCAACAGGAAGAACTCAAGCGAATCTGGTCCGAGGCGGCCTGGCGGGGAGGCCGGCAGCGCGAGGATCGCCGCCGCCAGTTGTTCCGTAAACGGGACGAAGCCGTCGCCGCGCTGATCCGTCCGGAAGACCGGCCGCGGTACGAACAGGTTCTCAAGGAGTTCTCCGAGGAGTTGGCAGCCATCGACCGCGAGTGGCACCGCTCGTATCAGGAATCCGTGGAGCGTACGAAGGAGATTCTCACGCCCGAGCAGCGGGCCAGGTACGAGCAGTTGCTTGAGCGGCAGCGAGAGCGGGGCCCCCGCGAACGGGGCCGCGGCGAAGATCGCAGCACCCGCCCGGCTCCGGACCCGGACCGTACCCCGGCGCAGGAACCCGGCCATCTGGTCGAGCCCCCGGAGCCCGGATGCGAGGCTCACGCAGGGCTGGCTCGGTAAGCTCGGTGGAGCCGTCGGAGGTTCCGGACCGGGAAGGAACAACCCGAACCGTCCGCCACACAGAGACGGGACGGGCTTTGGCATGGACTCAAGGCTGGGACCGGGCTGAACCGGACGCGTCAGCCCGTCGCACGGGCAGGAACATCTGACTTGAATCGAAGGAGGTCGTACTGTGAATCGCCGTCCCAAACCCATGATCCGGACCGCGGCGGCGGCCGCCGTCGCGCTCTTCATCGTGTCCTCGTCCCCGTCCGCCTCGGCCCAGGAAGGCCGTCGAGGGCGGGGCTTCTCTCCCGAGCGGCAGCGGGAGATGATCCAACGCTACCCGGGCATCGATGCCAACAACGACGGGAGCCTCTCGTTCGATGAAATACGGGCCTTCTTCCAGGCACATCCCGAGCTGCGGCGCGATCGTGGCGGCCCGCCGGGCGAAGGCCCCGGCCGTGGTCCGTGGGGCGGCTGGGAACGCCGGGCCCGCGAGATCCTCCGCGACCACCCCGACGCCGACGCAAATCATGACGGCACGCTGAGCCCCGACGAGGCCCGTGCCTTCTTCGACGCCCACCCCGAACTGCGCCGCGATCTCGGCCGTGACCGCGGCCCGTGGGGCGACTGGGAACGCCGCTCGCGGGAGCTGCTCCAACAGCACCCGGAGGCCGACAGGAACGGCGATGGCCGCCTGAGCTTCGACGAGTCGCGTGCCTTCTTCGAGGCCAACCCGCAACTCTTCCGTCAGGAAATGCTTCGCCGCAACCCGGAGCTGGATACCGACAAGGACGGCCAGCTCAGCGAGGAGGAGTTCCAGGCCGCCCGCACCCGGTTCGAAGAACGCCGTCGGCAGGACATGTTGCGGCGGTTCCCGCAGGCCGACACCAACGGCGACGGTCAACTCAGCGAGGAAGAGATGCGGGCCGCCCGCGAGCAGATGATGCAGCGCTGGCGCGCCGACCTCCTTCAGCGCAATCCCGACGCGGACACCGACGGAGACGGCCAGCTCAGCGAGTCCGAAATGCAGGCCCTTCGCGAACGGTTCCGTGCCGGCCGCGGCCAGCCCCCGGCCGGCGATCCGGGCGCAGCGGGTTCGCCGGGAACGCCTCCGGCGGGCAATCGGCTGGAGCGGCGCGACCGCAGGGCCAGCGAGATCGGCCGTAGCGAGCGGGATGAGTGGGTCCGCTATGTGGAGCGATTCTGCGAGCGCTACAAGCTCGACTCTTCCCAGCGCGCCACTGCCCAGTCGATCCTGAAGGACTTCATGGAACAGCGGGCCAAGCTGCTCGCCCAGGAGCAGCCGGCCGCCGCGGCTTCAACCCCGGGACCCAGACCGCCCGAACTGAAGCCCGAGGTCCGGAAGGCCTTGGACGACCTTTTCAGGCAGATGCGCGAAAAGCTGGACCAGATCCCAACGAGCGGCCAGCGCGGGGCGACGACCCAGCCGGCCTGACGAGCAGCCCCGGTCCGCCCCGGGACCAGGCCGTGGCTGTGGCGGAAACGCCGGGTCCCGTCGGACGTCCGGTGATCAGGACTGACCGGGTCGGGTTACGGTGTACCCCCGGGGGCGCAACCAGCAAGATCGGGCCGGCGCCGACGGGAACGCCGGCGTGGTGGAAAAACCGCAACGGACGCGCTACGGGCCCCACCCTGGCGCGCCGGGAGGTGCCTCGTCCCGGGAAGCTTCTACGCTCGGAATCGGCCCCCGCGAGGCCCCCACGTAGCCTCGAATGGCCCTCCGAATCCGTCCGCGGGCGCGTGCGTCAGTCAGCAGCAAGCCGGCTGCGAATACAAACAGGCCGCAGGCCACCGACAGGGCGGCGCGCGTCGCGGTATTGACCGGCTGGGGCCGATACCACGCGGGTTCGAACCGCAGACCCGGTCCCGGCGCAGCCGCCTTCTCGCCAAGGCGGCCTATGCGCTGCTCGACGGCCACAAGCTCGTCAAGGATCTCATGGCGACGTCGCTCGGCCTCCTGTCGCTGCCGCTCCTGTTCCAGCGACGCAGCCCAGCGCCGGATGGTCTGCTGCATGGTTTCCTGCGCCGCGACGACGGTCTCCGTTTGTTCGGCCAGGCGCGCGGCAAGCTCCTGTTCTTCCCGCCGAAGCTCTTCGATCCGCCGCTGCCGTTCCTGCCGGGCCTGCTCCGCCTGCTGCGCGCGCAGGGTCGCCTCGATCACCTCGGCTCTCGCCCGGATCGTCTCGGTTGCTCCGAGCGCTTTCTGCACCGCCGCATCCAGGCGGAAGTTCCCGCCGGTCGTCAGTGACTCGAGCGAGGCGACCGCCTGGCGATGAGCCGCCAGCACCGCCTGGACGTTCTTCATCAGGGCAGCCCGTACGACCAGACGCTTGGTAAGCTGTGCACCGGCTTCGCCGATCTCTCGCACCCGCCGCTCAAGAGCAGCCACCGCCCCCGCGGAGTCCGTCGCGAACTCGCGTATGACCGGCTCGATCGCCCGGTGGGCCGCAACGGGGTCTTCGGCGGAAATCAGCCCGTCCACATCGCCGGCCAGTCGCCGACCGATCGCCTCCACGCGACCCTTCAGAGCGACCGCCTCCATCCGGATGGACTCGAGCTGTTCGCCAGCCTGGGCATCGGGCGGCTCCTGAGCATGCGAGGCGGCCGCGGCCGCCAGAGCGTCCAGCGCCTGCCTGCACTCCACCAGCCGACGGCTCGCCGCGGCGAAGCCGTCGCGCACCGCCGCCCGGATGATCTCGTGTTGCTCCTTACACCGCCGCCGGGCCTGCGTCCATTCGGCGTCCGCCGCACAGGCCGAGTCGCGAACGGCCTGCGGAATCGTGATCCGCTCCTGGTCCGCGGGGCGGGCCAGCCGGGACAGCTCGTTCCGCGTCGCACCCAGGCGTTCGGCAACCGACCGCCTCGCCTTCGCCAGCGCGTCGGCCTTCGCCCACATCGCCTCCACCTCGTTGCTCGACGGCGCCGCAGCCCGCGACGAGGAGGGCCGCGACGGAGCCGCAGAGGCCAGCCCCCGACGCAACGCCTCTCGCCGAGTCTCCAGCTCTCGCAGCTCGTCCGCCGCGCGCGTGGTGGTCAGCGCCGCCGCTGAGGATGCCCTCGCGACGATCGGACCCCACGCGTTGATGTCCGCGGCGGTCTGCGCAGGGTCGCGTGATTCAGCCTGCACGAGGACGCGACCGGATCGCCCGTCCAGCCACCAGATCAGGGCTTCCGGCCGCAGGCCCGAGCCGGCCGCGGTCATGGCCGCCGCGGCATGTCCCCGGATCGACTCCACCTCCGCGGCGGAACCGTCCATGCGGACCCACGCCGCCTGAACGGCGTACCGGCTCGGAGCCAGCTCGTATGCAGCCCCGCCGGCCAGGACGGCCGTGACCCCGAGCGCCACCACCCGCCAACGATGCGGCGGAGCCGCAGGGATCGCCCGAGTTCGGCCGGCTTGCCGGCTCAGCTCGCGCCGCTGCCGCTCGAGCGCGCGGCCCTGCTCCCTGATCTCTTCCAGGGTGCGGCGCATGGCTTGCTCACGTTGCGTGAGGGAAGCCTCGCGCTGCGCAAGCGCGCGTTCGAGGTCGGCCGCCCGGGCGACAAAGCCCTCCTGTTTCTCAAGCTCCTCCAGACGACGCTGTACATCGCGTTTTTCCCGCGCCACCCGGTCGGCCAGGGCGTTGAGCTGCTTCTCTCGCTCGGCGAGCACCGCCTGTCGCGCGGCCAGCTCGGCGGCCAGGGCATCCAGCTCCTTTCGGCGCAGGGCCAGCCGATCCTCCCGTGCCGACAGCGACTCCTGGAGGCGATCCAGCTCACCCCGAATCCGTTGAACGGTCGAAGCGACGTTGAGGTCCGGGCCGTTTTCCGGGGTCGATGCAGGCTTCATCGGCGGCTGCTAACGGCCGTGCGGCGCGTCTCCCCGATCCGAATGGCCTGCCGCGACGGGCTTGCCGGGACCGGGCTCCGCGCGACTGTGCCGCTGCACGAAGAGCAGCGACGCCAGGGCCGCCGTGGCCGCGAAGAACCCGACCGCGGGGATGAACCTCCGCCAGCGGCTCCTGGTCTTCATGCGCTGATCTCCTGGGGGAACCCATTCACAGCGGCCTTTTACTCTACCCGGCCCGGCACCGCCCTTCAAATGAGGCATCGACACGACTCCGGAAGCCCTCGGCCGGGCCTGATCAGCTCGGCGTCCGTCCCGAGGTCCCTCGCTGGGGACGCTCGGGTACGAGGCTTCCGCGCTCCGGAGCGGATTTGACATCTCGCCCGGACCAACGCACAAAAGGCATCGAGCTTCGTGTGTATCGACCTGCATCCGAGAAGGACTTTCGTGGACAAGCCGCGTCAACAGTTGCCGCAGATCTCCCGCCGCCAGGTCATGGCGACGGTCGCGGCCGGCGTCCTGGCCGCCCGCTGCGCCGGCGCCGAGCAGGCGCCTGCCGACCGCCCCTCGCCTCTGTGCCTGTTTTCCAAGTGCCTGGCATCGCGCAAATGGGACCGGCTGCCGGGGCGCCTGGCCGAGTTGGGCTTTTCCCACGTTGATCTGACGGTCCGGCCGGGCGGCCACGTGGCGCCCGAGCGGGTGGCCGACGAACTGCCTCGGGCCCAGGAAGCCCTCCGACAGGCCGGCGTCCGCATCGCAATGATCACGACGGAGATCACCTCCGTGGATCAGCCTCACACGCAAGCGATCGTGCAGACCGCGGCCCGCCTCGGCATCGGGTTTCTGAAACTCGGCTATTACCGCTACGCGTCGGACGCCAGTGTGCACCGGACGTGGGCCGAAGCCCGGGCTCGGCTGCGCGAGCTCGTGCCGCTCCTGGAATCACACAAGGTCCACGCGGGCTTTCACAACCACTCGGGCATGAATGTCGGCTCCCTCCTGTGGGACGAGTGGGAACTCCTGCGGGACCTCGATCCCCGTTGGATCGGATCCTACTTCGATCCGTGCCATGCCGCGATCGAGGGCGCAGGCAACGGTTGGCAGATCGGGCTGAATCTGCTCGCCTCGCGTGTGACGATGCTGGCGGTGAAGGACTTCGTGTGGCAGCGGCGCGGCCGGGAATGGAGGCCGCAATTCGGTCCGCTCGCCGAGGGGAGCGTCCGGTGGCCTGACGTGCTGGCCACACTCCGGAAGGCCGGCTTCGCCGGACCGATCTCGCTCCACATTGAATACGGCCCCCGGGGCGAGCCCGGCAGCCAGGAGGACCGGCTCCAGGCCGCCCTCATCCGCAAGGACCTCGCGTTTCTGCGCGAGGCCCTGGCGGAGGCGGGCATTCCGACCCGGTGAGGCCGGCCCTCCCGGCGACGCGCAGGCAGCAGGCCGTTCCAAGTCCCTGCGGGCGACCGGACCGGCCCTCTCGCGTTTGCAGGCCCGGGAACGTAAGCTCTTCTTCGAATCGCCCCCCGGTGTCGATATCGGTGGGTGACGGGAAGGAGAACCTGCGTGGCCGAGCGACCCGTTGTGCTCGTAACCCAGCTGGAATACGAGAAGGCCCGGGCCGTATTCGAGGCGGCCTCCGATGTGCGGTGCCTCCCGGCGCCCGCCCCCGAATGCGAGCTGGCACAGGCCGTTCGCGCCAGCGGTGCCGTGGCCGTCGTAATCGGCGTGGAACCCTATCCGGGAGATCTGCTTTACGAGGCACTGCCGCCCGGCGGCATCATCGCGCGGTTCGGCGTTGGCCACGACGGCGTGGATAAGACGAAGGCCACGGCTCGCGGCGTGCTGGTCACCAACACGCCCGGCGTGCTGAGCCTTTCGGTCGCCGAGCACGCCATATGGTTGATGGGCGCCCTCGCCCGGCACATCGCCCCCAACCACGCAGCGATACGGGAGGGAACGTGGCAACCGGTCCTGGGCTGCGAACTCCGCGGCAGAACGCTCGCGGTAATCGGGTGCGGTTCGATCGGCCGCCGCGTGGCCTCCATCGCCTGCCGAGGCCTGGGAATGCTCGTCGTCGGGCTGGATACCGCTTCGTTCTCGACCGAGGAGTTGTTCCGGCAGGGGATCGACCGCCTGGCCCGCACCTGGGAAGACGCCGTAGGCAACGCCGATGTTGTGTCTCTGCACCTGACCAGTACGCCCGAAACGCGTCGGTTCGTCGATGCCGGACGCATCGCCGCCATGAAGGACGGGGCCCTGCTGGTCAACACCGCCCGCGGAGCCATCGTGGATGAGGCGGCGCTCTATGACGCCTTGGCCGCCGGCAAACTCGCCGGTGCCGCACTGGACGTATTCGCCACCGAACCCTACGTGCCCGCCGCCCCGGGCAAGGATCTGCGGACGCTGCCGAACGTCCTGATGACGGCGCACATGGGCAGCAGTACGGCCCAGGCCTGCACCCGCATGGCCGAACGGTGTCTGGCCAATATCCGAGCGGCCCTCGCCCGCCGGTACGATCAGATGGACCTGCTGAATCCGACCGTGCTTCAGGGGCCTCGCTCATAAGAGGCGAGCGAGACGGCCCACGGAGAGACCCCGATGCCCCGAATGCTCAAGGACGCCCTGGCCCGCTGCCGACCCACGTTCGGCGGCTGGATCCAGGTCGGCCATCCGACCGTGGCCGAGGTGATGGCCCGCACCGGCTTCGACTGGATTGCGATCGACTGCGAACACGCAGCCATTGACATCGAGGGCGTGATCGCCCTCCTGCGGGCCGCGGCCCCCTGGCCGACCTGCACGCCGCTCGTTCGCGTGCCTCACAATGACCTCCTGTTCATCCGCAGGGTCCTGGACGCCGGTGCGGGTGGAGTGATCGTGCCGATGATCAACACGGCCGAGGAGGCACGGCGGGCCGTCCAGGCCGCTACCTACCCGCCCGTGGGTGTCCGGGGGTTCGGCTTCTGCCGCGCGAATCAGCACGGGGACGACTTCGACGCGTACGTGGCCCGCGCCAACGACGAGGTCGTGGTCATCGCGCAGGTCGAGCACATCGACTCGGTCCGCAATCTGGAGGCGATCCTGGATACACCCGGCATCGACGGCGTGTTTGTCGGGCCGTACGACCTGTCGGGCTCCCTGGGCATCCCCGGCCGGCTCGACGACCCGCGGATGAAACAGGCCCTGGACCGCGTGCGAACCCTCTGTCGCGACCGCCACAAGCCGGCGGGCATCCATGTCGTCCACGTCACGCCCGATCGCGTGAAGCAGGCCCTCGCGGACGGCTTCACGTTCGTCGCCCTCGGTCTGGACACCGTGATGCTCCAGGCCGCCGGACGACAGGCACTCGACTGGGCCCGACAGGCGGCACCGTAGGAACGGGCGCCACCCGGAGCCAGACCCGCGCCCCGCTTGAACGAGGGGGGACGGGCCCGCGGGCTTCCGTTCCGGCAGCCAGCGCTGCTAGAATGGGCACCTCCGCCCGCGGAACGGGACCCGACGGTCCTGGATGTCGGGGCCGGCTCCCAACGGGCGTCCGTCGAAAAGGAGGCTTCTCGTGAACCCGATCTCCCGCCGCCGCTTTCTTGAGGATTCCATGTGGGCCGCCGCCGCGGCCGTCGCCGCCCGCCCGACCGCCTCAGTCTTCGCCGCGGAAAAACCGAAGAAGGTTGGTGCCAACGAGCGGATCCGCATCGCCTGCATCGGCTTCAACGGGCAAGGCAAGAGCCACATCAGCTACTACGCCGGCCGGGATGACGTCGAGATCGCCTATCTCTGCGATGCCGACGCGAGCCTCCAGGACATGGCGATCAAGATCGTCGAGTCCAAAGGCAAGAAGGCTCCCCGCTTCGTCCAGGACATGCGTCGGATCTTCGATGACAAGTCCGTCGACGCGGTCTCCAGCGCGACGCCCAACCACTGGCACGCCCTCGTGGCCATCTGGGCCATGCAGTCGGGCAAGGATGTGTACGTGGAGAAACCGGCCAGCCACAACGTGTCCGAAGGCCGCCGGATGGTCGAAGTCGCCCGCAAGGAGAATCGCATCTGCCAGATCGGCACCCAATGCCGCTCAATGAAAGGCTCCATCGAGGCGATCGAGTTCCTCAGGAGCGGAAAGATCGGCAAGATCCTCGTCGCCCGCGGCCTGTGCTACAAGCGTCGCGACAGCATCGGCAAGTGCGGAGGACCGCAGAAGCCCCCCGCCTCCGTGGACTACAACCTCTGGCTCGGGCCGGCGCCGGAAAAGCCGGTCATGCGCAAGCGGTTCCACTACGACTGGCACTGGCAGTGGGATTACGGCAACGGCGACCTCGGGAATCAGGGCATCCACCAGATGGACCTGGCCCGATGGGGCCTCGGCCTGGATCGCCTCCCCAACAGCGTCATCGGACTGGGCGGTCGATTCGGCTACGAAGATGACGGCCAGACCCCCAATACCCACCTGACGTTCCTCGACTACGGCGATGCCCAGCTCATCTTCGAAACCCGCGGCCTGGAAACGTCCGACTATAAGGGCGCCAAGATCGGCGTCATCTATCACGGGACGGAAGGTTACCTCGTCCTCCCCAAGTACAGCGGCGGGGCGGCGTTCGACCTTCAGGGCAACAAGATCGCCGAGTTCGAGGGCGGCGGCGACCACCACGGAAACTTCCTGAACGCCGTCCGCAGCCGGAACTACAGGGACCTCCACGCGGACGTGCTGGAAGGACACCTCTCGAGCGCGTTGTGTCACCTCGGCAACGTCTCGTATCTGGTCGGGCAGGACGTACCCTTCAGCCAGCAGTCCAAGGCGTTCGGAGACAACAAGGAGGCTTACGAGGCTTTCGAGCGGATGTGCGAACACCTCAAGGACAACAGGGTGCCCATCGACGGGATGAAATACCGGCTCGGCAAGAAGCTCCTGATCGATCCGGCCACCGAGACCTTCACGAATGATGCGCAGGCCAATGCCCTGCTCACGAGGGAGTACCGCAAACCGTTCGTAGTGCCCCAGAAGGTGTGAATCCCGCAGCGCCAGCCACGCTGCGCATACCCGGAAGCCCGCAGCGGCCCGATCGACCGGACGGATCAGCGGCCGGCCCGTTCGCGGCCGAAGCAGGGTTGAGGTGTGCCCGCGACCGCCGGATCCTGTTCACCGGGCGCCCCCGTCGCCCGGGCCGTAGTACGTCTTGACGATCAGCCCGCTCCGCTGACGCACCCGCCGAGCCACACGATCCAGCTCTTCGTTGGACAGAGCCGTCACGTCCGCTTCGGCGGTCCGCCGGGCTACCGTATAGACCTGCACCAGCTTGATCCGCCCGCCCCCCGTTACGATTTCATGGAGCCGGTCGGCGAAGGCCTCCACCTCCTCCTCGGGCGGCGAACATCCCCCCAGCCGCATCCACAAGGACTGGATCACGATCGGCCTGACCCGCGCCGTCTCCAGGATGTTGTCCAGCACATGCCGCAGCGGCACGCTGGGTCGGTTGACCCGGCGGAAGTATGCCTCCGTGCCCGCGTCGAGCTTGGCCCAGATCTCGCCGTTGTGGGCGTCCATGACCTCCAGGCCGGCCCGCACCGCCGGTCGTGTGAGATAACATGCGTCCGTAATCAGGACCATCTTGAGGTCCGCCAGGCCGTGTGCGGTTTTTCGCTCCGCCGCGATCCGGACCGCGTCGGCGAAGACCGGCGAGGCCGTCGGCTCTCCATCACCTGAGAACGCGATGTCTCTGGCTCGCCGAAACTCGGGCGGAAGCGACGCGAAGGGCGGGTCGTCGAACAGCCGCCCGCCCACGACCAGTGCGAGCATCTCGTCCAGCTCCCGTCGCAGCGTCTCGATCTCAACCCGCCTTACCTTCGGCGGGATCGTCCGGTCGACCTGACAGTACACGCAGTCGAAGTTGCACGCCTTGTCAGGGTTGAGATTGATGCCGATCGAGACTCCGCCGGCCCGTCGCGACACCACCGGATAAACGTAGAGGTTCGATCGCCAATCGCGTGCGTGCGAAGCGAACGCTTGCCAGAGCTGATCCGCGCTCAAGTCGGTGTCCACCCCATTACGATAACTCTCCCGAACATCGCGCATCGTCCGCCCAGTCCCGATGCTGTAGCCCCCGCCCGTCTCCCCGCTGGCCGGTCCGATCACGCCGTGCCTCCGAAATCGCAGATCTCACCCGTTTATTGTAACCGTCAGGTAATCTGATACGAAGGCGGCGATACGCCCAGCCCTGAGACAGGCTTTCTTCTGACGCGACCCCGGCGGAAACCACCGCCCCCGGGGTAACACAACAGGCTCGACGGGCCGCCGTCGATGCCGACCAAGCGACGCATCCGCCGCGGGCCTTTCGGCGGTTCCGCCCGTGGCCGCCGCGCCCGCACGCCGGCTGAGCAGATTGGGCGCTCCACGCCCTCGCGAGCGCACGCCCCCGTCCGCACAAGGACCCATCCGGCTCGATCGACCTCCCACGGATGTCCTGCGCCTTCGTTTTCCGCGGCAGGCTGTTTGATTGGCCGGCCGAGCCGCTGACCCCTACAATCCGCCGACGGTCGGGCAACCTGCCGTCCTGTAGGCGAGAACGCGTTCGGAGTCCACTGCCCATTCGCCGTGCCGTGCAGGCTTTGGGGCGGCGTGGGCTCGACGGACTGCCCACGTTGTCAGACCGGCGGGAGGCGCCGTGAAGGACGTGGCCCGATGACGCTCTTGAAGGCCCAGGGGGTCCCGCGTCAGAGCCACGGGATCCGGCCCGCGGCGGCCCGTCCCCGGGGCTCCTTGGCAGATGCCGCCGCTTCGGCGCGGAGCCGCCGAAGCAAGTGCGACGACGGACGCACCGGAGAGGGTCCGCCACACGTAAGATGCCCGGCGGGCCTCCCCCCGGAGCCGAAAAGTAAGCCACCATGAGCGACGTCCCTTCCGAGACCGCCAGGACCAATCGTCTGGCGGATGCCACAAGCCCCTATCTGCTCCAGCATGCCCACGACCCGGTGGAGTGGTATCCGTGGGGTCCCGAGGCATTCGCGAAGGCCGCGGCCGAAAACAAACCGATCTTCCTGAGCATCGGCTACTCGGCCTGCCACTGGTGCCACGTGATGGCTCACGAATGCTTCCGGGACGATGAGATCGCCGCGATCCTCAACCGGCACTTCGTCAGCATCAAGGTCGACCGCGAGGAACGCCCGGACGTGGACGAGATCTACATGACCGCCACCCTTCTGTGCACGCAGGGACACGGGGGCTGGCCGATGAGTGTCTTCCTGCTCCCCGACGGGCGTCCGTTCTTCGCCGGAACCTACTTCCCGGCTCGCTCCCGCCACGGCCAGCCGGGGTTCCAGGACATCCTCCTCGAAATCGTGCGCCGTTGGCACGACGATCGGGCCGATTTTGAGCAGGGCGCCACGGAACTCACCCAAGCGATCCGCCGGCTCAGCACCCTGGTCCCCGGGGCGGATATCCCGGGGCCCGATCTGATCGAACGGGCCATTCGGCAGTATCAACGGGCCTTCGATCGCAGGCACGGCGGAATCCTTTCCGGCGGCACAAACAAGTTTCCCCCGGCCATGTCCCTCCAGCTCATGCTGCGCCGGTGTCGGAATGGACGCGGCCCGGGCCCGCCCGCCACGGCGTCCGACCGGCTGCCCGAGGACGACATCCTGCACCTCGTCGAGCTGACGCTGGAACGTATGGCCCGCGGGGGCATCTACGACCAGCTCGGAGGCGGCATCTGCCGCTACAGCACGGACCCTCAGTGGCTCGTGCCCCATTTCGAGAAGATGCTTTACGACCAGGCGCTCGTCAGTGATGCCTTCCTCGACGCCTTCCAGCTCACACGCCGGCCCCTCTACCGCCGGATCGCCGGAGAGATACTCGACTTCGTCCTTCGCGAGATGACCGCCCCCGAGGGCGCGTTCTACACCGCCTTCGACGCGGACAGCGAGGGCGTCGAGGGGAAGTACTACCTGTGGACGCTTGACGAGATCCGTCAGGTTCTGGGGGAGCGCGACGCCGCCTGCTTCGCCGCCGCCTACGGCGTCAGCCCCAACGGCAACTGGCACAACCCTCACGCTCACGCTCCGACCGGCCCCACCAACATCCTCCACATGCCCCACAGCCTGGCTTCCGTAGCCTGTACGCTCGGGATGACCGAGGGGGAACTGGAGGCGTCACTGGAGCGCTCTCGCCGCAGACTCTTGGAGGCGCGTGCCCGCCGCACGCCGCCCGGACTCGATGACAAGATCCTGACCGCCTGGAACGGTCTCATGATCACGTCGCTGGCCCGCGGGAGCCGCATCCTCGATGAGCCCCGCTACCTGCGTGCCGCCACCCGGGCGGCCGACTTCCTCCTCACGACACTGGTCCGCAACGGGCGCCTGCTCCGGACCTGCCGGGCCGGCCGGGCGCACACGCCCGGTTTTCTCGACGACTACGCCTTCCTTATCGAAGGCCTGATCCATCTGTACGAAACCAGCTTCGAACCGCGCTGGCTGGACCACGCCGTGCGATTGCTTCGCGATACGATCGAGCACTTCCTCGACCCCCAGGGCGGATTCTTCTTCACGGCAGACGATTGCCGCACCGCCCTCTTTCGCCCCCGGGAGACTGCCGATGGCGCCCTGCCGAGCGGAAACTCTGTGATGGCAATGAATCTGCTTCGGCTGGCGGCCCTCCTCGACCGACCAGAGTGGCGTGCCTGCGCGGAATCCGTCTTCCGTGCGTTTGCCGGACGCCTCGCTGAGTCGCCCCTGGGCTTCGACCGCCTGCTGGCCGCGCTGGACTTCTTCCACACGGAGCCGACGCAGGTCGTAATCGTGGGTCCTTCCCAAAGCCCCCAGACACAGGCGCTGGTCCGAGCCCTCTGGCAGGTGTACATGCCGGCGAAGGTCGTGGCTGGGCTCGACCCGACTGACGGCCCAGCCAAGGCACTCGCCAGAAACGTCCCCCTTCTGAGGGATCGTGCCATGGTCGGCGGCCGTCCGACGGCGTATGTCTGCCGCGGCTTCACATGCGGGACGCCCGCCACCGACGAGGATTTGCTGCTCAAGCAACTCGTGTCGCCCCGAGGATGATTCAGCTATAAAACAATAAGAACGTTTACGCTTCCTTAAGGAAGGTGTGCACCTTTATATTCAAGGATATCCAAGTACCCGTTTTTGAGAATCTGGCTGGAATCTACTGGATTTTTCGGATGTGCCGGGTACAATCCCGCCCAAGACGCTAAATGATTCTCAGACTCTTGCCGATACTACAATCAGCGAGGGTCGTATAATAGGACGGACGCGATTATCGATTCATCCGGAGGTCGCGGGTAACAGGTTGCCCGCAAAGCGATAACGGCTTCTTTCCCCTCCGGAAAGCACCGGGACAGCCCATGTGGCACTCGGTGCTTTCTTTTTTTGGGCTCCAAGGCGCCGCACGTTCCGAGGGAAATCTTCCGGCGTGCAAGCCGCGGAGCTTCCGGCCACGAACCCGCGCAGGAAAGTTCCGGACCGCGAGCCCTGCGAGCGTCCAGCCGACGCCTGCCGCGAACCCGCAGCGCATGCCCCGGACCTCGGTGCCGGCCCAGGGACAGCCCGTCATCCGCCGAGCGCTACAGCCCGATCACCTTTTCCGCCTGCGGATCCCACGACAGCTTCTTACCCGAGCGGTACGCCAGGTTGGCCAGCAGACAAGGCAGAAGCGACTTGAATCCGAGCTCGACCGGCGCGTTGACCTTCTCCTGCCCGCGGATTGCGCGAATCCAGTTGCCTTCGTGGCTGGCGTTCTCCGACGCGAACCGGGCAATCACCTCGCGCTTTCCATGTTCGGCGGTGACCACGATGTCGTGGCCCTGAACCTCCATCGTGGCATCGGTGCCGTAGAGGGCGAGCCCGTCCCCGTGAAAACCGTTGTTGAAGTTCGCCGTGAACACCACGGAATGCGTACCGTAGTTCCAGACGGCGTTGACGACGTCGGGGGTCTGCCAGTACGGCAACCCGTACACGCCCCCGTTGCACACCACATCTCTGGGCGTATCCCGGCCGGTCAGCCAGTGCACCACGTCCATCACGTGCACGCCCACGTCCGTCACCAGCCCGCCGGCGTACTCCCAGTACCATCGCCAGGCGAAGTACCGATAGGGGTCGAACTTGTTCTTGGTCTCGCACGGAAGCTCGAACCGCTCCCAGTCCAGCTTGCCTTCGAAGGGATGAGGAGTGAACGGGTCGTTGCGCGACCAGTTCCGAGTGTCCCAGCACCGGACGTAGGTGATTTTCCCGAGCTTGCCCTGGTCGATCAGCTCCTTGGCCTTCGGATAATGCCGCCCGCTGCGCCGTTGGGTTCCGATCTGGACCACCAGATTCGGCTTGGCCTGGGCAACACGAACCATCTCCCGGCCCTGCTCGATCGTGTAGCACATCGGCTTCTGCTGATACACATGCTTGTCCGCACCGATCGAGTCCACGAACGGCTGGAAGTGCCAATGATCGGGCGTGGCGATGATGACCGCGTCGATGCCCTTGTCGTCGAGCATCGGACGGTAATCGCCGAACACGGCCTTCGGCGGACCGCCGGGCTGGTCCCTGGTCTTTTCGATCAGGGCCTTGAGCCGGAACTCGGCCAGGTCGCAGACCGCCCCCGCGACGACGTTCGGCTCCTTCATCGCCGCCAGCAGATCCACCGTCCCCATGCCGCCCGATCCGATGAGTCCCAGGACGATCCGGTCGTTGGCCCCGATCGTTCGGGCCACCGAGAGGGCGGTCCGCGGTCGAAGACCCGCGCCCAGCCCTAGGGCCGTCACCGCGGCCGTAGATTGTCTGAGGAAGCTCCGGCGCGTAATCCGCTTCGAATGAGTCATGTCTCGGATTCCTCGCGTGAAGACAAGACTGCAGGATGCTCCCGACGAACTTGGGCAGCTATTCTACGCCGTGCTGCTTCGCCTGTCACCCGGCCGGGATCCCGGCCCGACCGGCTGCGTTCGACGCGGTCCCGGCAGCCCGTCGACTTCATACTTCGCGCCTCCGGGGCTAACCTGGCGCCCGATGCGGCCCGAACGTCTGAGCGTGGTCATCAACGACCGTGCCGCCCGCGCCCCGCTGACCGGCGTGGGGCATTATGTCCGGCAGCTCCTGCGCTGGCTCCCGGAGGCCGCCCCTGAACACAGCTACCACGCCCTGTATACCCGCCTGGGGCCGCGCCCGCGCGAACGGCGCCGCCCGACCGTCGGCGACAACCGCCCGCGCCGCCCCCCCTGGGTGGTACGCCGCATCTTGCAGGGCGCGTATGGCTTGACGCTCCGGACGTGCATGCGGGCCTGGCGCGCCGACGTATATCACGAGCCTAACCACATCGCCATCCGCTGGGGCGGCCCGACTGTCACGACCATCCACGATCTCTCGGTGCTGCGCCATCCCGAGTGGCATCCGGCCGACCGCGTCGCCTGGTACGAACGTGAGTTTCGTCGTTCCCTGGCCCAGACCCGCCTGTTTATCTGTCCGTCCGAGTTCACGAAGAATGAGCTGATGGCTCTCGGCGGCATCCCGGCCGAGCGCATCCGGGTGATCCCGGAGGCCCCGCGCGAGCACTTTGGCCGACCCTCGCCGGAGGCTGTGACGGCCCTTCGCCTGCGGTTCGATCTGCCCGAAACGTTCCTGCTGTACGTGGGCACGATCGAGCCCCGGAAGAATCTCGCCCGTTTGATCGAGGCCTATGCCCGCCTGCCCGCGCGCCTACGATCCCACTGCCCTCTCGTCATCGCCGGGGCACACGGCTGGGGACAGACGACACTCGCCGAACGGGCCGGCAAGCTCGGCGTTCAGCATCAGATCCGCCGCGTCGGTTACGTTCCCGACGAAGAACTCCCCGCACTCTATGCCGCCGCGTCGGCCCTCGTGTGGCCCTCGTGGTATGAGGGCTTCGGACTCCCGCCGCTGGAATGCATGGCATGCGGTACGCCGGTGCTTGTGAGCGACTCCGGGGCGCTGCCGGAGGTGGTGGGCGAGGCGGGGATTCGACTGGATCCGGCGAACGTAGCCGCCTGGACCGCCGCGATGCAGAACCTCCTGGAAGATACGATCCTCCGGCGACACCTGGCGGAGGCCGGACGAACCCGCGCCGCCCGATTCTCCTGGATTGGCTGCGCACAAGCCCATGCCCGCGTGTATGAAGCGTGCGCGGACGCTTAGTAAGACCCCCGCCCGGCCGACCCGGCATGCCCGCGCACCGGGCGCCCCCGAACAGGCCGAAGGCACATCCGCGCAACCCGTCAGCGCCATCGCAGGCCACCGGGACGCCGCCCGGCGGATTCTGTATGATGAGCTGGCCCGAACTCGGTCCGGGACGGCCGTACTCGCGATTGAAAACCGATTGGGGCCCGCTCGTTCGGGCACACCCGCCGCCCGGGTCCGGCACGGCACGGAAAGGATATTGGCATGGCCCTTGAGCGGACTTTCTTCGGCACGACCGCAGGCGGTATCTCCGTCGACCTGTTCACACTCCGGAACGACGCAGGCGCGATCGTCAAGCTGACCTCATATGGTGCTCGCCTCACGGAGCTGCACGTCCCGGATCGCCACGGCCGGACCGGTAACGTCGCCCTCGGGTTCGACAGCCTGGCCCGGTACCTCGCCAAGGACCCGCACATGGGTTGCACGATTGGGCGCGTCGCGAACCGCATCGCGAACGCCCGGTTCCACCTCGATGGCGTCGAATACGTGCTGGAGCAGAACAACGGTCGGCACAACCTCCACAGCGGCACTCGGGGCTATGACAAGGTGGTCTGGCAGGCTGAGCCTCGCGACGGCCAAGAGCCTGCGGTGGTCTTCCGCCACGTCTGCCCCCATATGGCTGATCTGTTCCCCGGCACGCTCGCGGTGGAGGTGGTCTACACGCTGACGGCCTCCAGCGAATTGCGGATCGAGTATTCGGCGACCACCGACCGGCCCACCATTGTCAACCTGACCAACCACACGTACTTCAACCTGCGCGGCGCCGGACGGGGCGATGTCCTTGATCACGTCCTCACCCTGCACGCATCGCGGTACACCCCCGCCGACCAGGACCTGATCCCTACGGGCCAGATCCGCGAGGTTCGCGGCACCCCGTTCGACTTCACAAGTCCTCATCGCATCGGCGAGCGGATCGCCCAGGTCGCGCCCGGTTATGACGTCAACTACGTGCTGGACTCGGGAGGCGGCCGACTGGCCCCGGCCGCCCGGTTGCTCGAGGAGACCTCAGGACGGCTCCTGGAGGTATTCACCACCCAACCGGGCATACAGCTCTACACGGGGAACTTCCTTGACGGCCTCCCGGGGATCGGCGGGCCATATCACCGGCACTATGGGCTGTGTCTGGAGACCCAGCACTTCCCGGATTCCGTCCATCATCCGAACTTCCCGTCCACGGTGCTGCGCCCGGGGGAGATATACCGACAGGTGACGGTGTATCGCTTTTCCACGGTCTGAGCCGCACGGCGCACGCTGGCGCAATCGATTGCGCACAAAACGGAGCGGCCCACATTGAGAGCGGTCCACAAGAAGCCGTCGCCGCCGCGCGCATGAGGCCCGAATCCGCGTCCGTAACAGCTTGACACATCACCACAGGGGGACTACTGATTCCTGTATAAGTAATGTTATGCCCGCCTTTACAGTCTGATCGGCAGTTGGGTGGCATGCACGAAGGAGCGAAGCAGCGTCTGTTGGCTCTGCGCCCCGACGGCGGCCACGAAGACACCGGCTTCGAGCTCGTCGAGGTCGCGAGGGCAGAAGTTCGCGAGGGTGCCGTACTTGAGGTGGCTCCAGCCGTACTCGTT